>ENA-OOZG01000325-OOZG01000325.1-human-gut-metagenome-genome-assembly--contig:-NODE-325-length-40496-cov-5.157489_pt1 | contig 40496 bp, 30 predicted proteins | sample MGYA00241706_ERZ501384 | MGnify/ENA primary metagenome ERZ501384 (study PRJEB25962, sample SAMEA2042742) | human gut metagenome | biome: human gut; feature: human-associated habitat; material: faeces...
TGTATTTTTCCATTGTCTTTTAATGCAAAGTTATAGTTGGCTCCTACCTGCAAATGGCCAAGAAGTTTCAAGCCGGCACCGACATTGAAGCTGGTCGTGTTTTTCTTGAATTCACATACATTGTTAAACCAGCGGTCGCCTACATTAAATCCGAACTGAGGACCTACAGCTACGTATGCGCCAATCAGACTGCTGAATCCGACAGTCCATCTCAGATTGATAGGAATTTCTATACTTTTCTTGGTTGACGTTCCTTCTTCAGAATCTACGCCAAATTGGTTATACATTGCAGAGGCGTCGATACCTAATCCTAAAAGTGGCAGGGTGAATTCTGCTGTCGGACCGATAAAGAAGCCGGTTCTGTTGTCTGACTTGAATGTTTCTTCAGAAAGATGTAGTTTGGAAACATTCAAACCACCTTTTACTCCAAATTTTATTTGGGCTTGCGCCGGAATGGCAAGTGCCAGACAGGCAATTACCATCAGTGTAGAGAATAATTTCTTCATATATTACTTCGTTTAGAGGTTTTTACAAAGTTAGATATTAATTGGAAATAAAAAAGAGGATGCTGAAGAAATGTGCATGTGAGAGTGAATTAATTACGAAACAACTTCGTGCTTTTGTCTTGTTGTTTGGCTATAACTGAATTTACTCTCTACTTTTTTAATAGGCTTGTTACTGAAAAAGCTCACATGTTTTTTTAACTTTTTCGGTTTGGAGTGGCGTATTGGTAGAAAAACAAAAAATCCTGACTCTTTTGAGAATCAGGATTTTAAGTGGTGCCACCAGTACTATTAAAGTTAAATTGTAATCAACTTGATTAAAGCAAAATAACTGTAAAATAGCTGAATATCAATCGTTTTAAATAATAGTGAATATACATCACTTGAATTTAATGTGATTTTTATAGGTAACTCCATAGGTAACTATAGGGAAATTTTGTATCTTTGTAAGTGTAATATTATCCACTAAAAACGATTGGGTTATGGCAAAAACACTTTCCAGATTTTATTTCCTCAAAAAGGATGAGTATAAAGAAAAGGCTACTCTTTTTGTAAGAGTACAGGACCCAAACAGAAGGATTGATGTGCAGTTTACTACACGTATTCAGGTAGGGGTGCCGGAATGGAAGGCTGCTGTAGCAGATGAAGATTCATTGGCACGGCATCGTAAGCAAAATCCGAAACTGCATGATAAGTTAGGACGGATTGAAGTGATGCTGGAACGTGAGATGTCAGCTCCCCAATTCGATAGACAGCACGTCAAATCGGAAATATTGGCCATTTCCAATCCGGAAAGGTATGAAATCCTACGTGCTCAGAAGGAAGCGGAACAACATGCGAGGCAAGAGGAGGAACGTATCCGGCAAGAACAGGAGCGGCTTATTCAGGCAGGTATTGCGGCAGAGAAAGCCAAGATATGGAATTATCTTTCAGATTTTTGTGCTGAAATCAAGTCAGGTAAGCGCTTGAATGGGAACGACAGGTATTCTTCCGGGACTGTAAAGGCTTGGCACAGTTTCATGAGGCTATATGGTTGCTTTGATAAAAAGCATCAATATACATGGGGGATGGTGAATCGGGAATTTGTCGCCAAGTTTTTAGCATTCATGGAGAAGGAAGGTTATATGGTTACTGCACAGAATAAGTATCTGGTGACCCTTCGAGCACTTATCGGTTATGCTTATACGGATGGCATACATGACAATGACCGTGCGACCCAGTGCTTTTCAAAAAAGAAAATTGAGGAAAAAGACAAGGCTGCCGAGATTTATCTGACTTCAGACGAGTTGCAAGCCTTGTATGAAATGCCACTGACCGGACTCCAGGAACAGGTACGTGATGTCTTTCTGGTGGGCTGCTATACTTGTCAGCGAGTAAGCGACTACAACAACATTTCCCCTGACAGTTTTACAACTACGGCCAAAGGGACACCTATTATCCGGCTTGTGCAACAAAAGACCCATACGGAAGTAAAGATTCCCATTATGAATCCGAACTTGCAAGCTATCTGTGAAAAGTACAATTATAACCTGCCTTCTGTGGTTGATGTCATTCTCAACCGTTATATCAAGGAAATCCTAAAGGAATTGTCTGAAACGGTTCCTTCTTTGACTGCAAAGGTTCACACCAAATTGACCATGAAGCAGCGAAAGCAGGAAGCAGATGGAAAAATCAATGTGGAGAGGAACAGTAAGGGTGAAGTGATGATGCCCCGTTACAACTGTGTCACTACGCATACAGCCCGTCGTAGCGGTATCACCAATATGTACCTGACGCACAAATACACCATCTTGCAGATGATGCACGTAAGCGGACATAAGACGCAGAAGACTTTCATGGATTACATCAAGCTCTCTTCCGATGAGATTGCGGATGAGATTGATGCTATAGCCAATGGCGCGAAAGCTGATGTGTTTTAGTGTTGATAAAAAACAGAAAGTATCATAACTTCAGAACTTTATCCTAACTTTGCCTTATGAATACGCAGAATGAAATAGTCATTTATCAGATGCCCAATGGCGAGATGCAATTGGACGTAACTGTCAGTGGAGAGACTATATGGTTGACTCAGCGTCAAATAGCAGAATTATTCGGCACGAAGGTTCCGGCTATTTCCAAACATTTAAAGAATATATTCGCCTCTGGTGAATTAGACCGAGATGCGACTATTTCCAAAATGGAAACAGTCGTGAACAGGGGATTTAGAGGGGCATCCATAGAGATAGTTGACCATTACAATCTTGATGCAATCCTTTCGGTTGGCTATCGTGTCAATTCAAAAAATGCAACTGCTTTCCGCATTTGGGCCAATAAGGTATTGAAACAATACCTGCTTCAAGGTTATGCCATCAATGAGCGCATAGCCAGCCAGAAGTTCGATGAACTCAGCCAGTTGGTCAAGGTGCTGGGACGTACTATCCAGAATCAAGAGAGGTTGACCGAGGACAGCCGTTCGCTGCTCAATGTCGTAGTGGACTATACTTATGCACTCGATACGCTTGACCGTTACGACTATCAGGAGTTGACGATAGAAAAGACCACACCCCGGGCAACCTTTCATGCCACTTACGAAAAAGCCATGGAGGTGATTCGCCAGCTGCATGAGAAGTTCGGAGGAAGTCCGCTTTTCGGCAATGAGAAAGATGACTCGTTCAAAAGCTCCATCGGGCAGATATACCAGACCTTTGGAGGCGAGGATCTTTATCCCTCGGTTGAAGAGAAGGCAGCCATGTTGCTTTACCTTGTCACCAAGAACCATTCCTTCAGCGATGGCAATAAACGTATCGCCGCCACGTTGTTTCTGTGGTTTCTCAATGGCAATGGCATCCTTTACAATGAAGACGGCACCAAGCGCATCGCAGACAATACCCTGGTGGCGCTCACCCTGATGATAGCGGAAAGCCGTACAGAGGAAAAGGACACCATGCTGAAAGTGATTGTAAACCTTATCAACCAGAACAACAGATAGGGAAAATGAAGTCTGTTCAGCAGATTTATGTTGTGCATTTCTTTTTTGACAGGCAAGGCACTTATCTTTGCCTTTTTCAACCCTAAAAAAGATTTGCCATGAAAAGAAAAGAAGAAGCTCCGGCCAAAGGAGCGGACACGGTAAAGGAGTGGATGGAAGCTCATCCGCAGGAATATGCCCGGTTTGCAGCCAAAATGAAAACGGAAGGAATAGGAGGCGTCCTGAAATTGGGTGAGGATGCTTTCCGGCTCTCTCCGGATTTCCAGCAGGAGGTGGAACGGATGGTCACCACCGGGCGGTTTGACGTTTCCTCCTTGTTGGAACACCTGGCATTATCGGACTTTGCGGAAAACTACTTGAGGGAAAAGAATGAGGACCACATGGCCATGGCTGCCTGGGTGAAGTACGGAGAGTCAGCTCCGGAACAGGTGGCCGACGAACTGGACAAGGCAGTCGTGGCACAGGACAAACGCACATACAGGGAGATGCTTTCCAGCCTGTTCAAGCTGTTCTGGGGGAAGTTCTTTCAGCGGGTCGAACTGCACCGCAGATGCCGGGAAGCGGAAGGAAAGGAAGCATTTACGGCAGAAAGTTTCCAGCACATGCTTGCCTCGAAGGATGAGAACCGGGTAAAGCGTATCGGAGCATGGCTGGGCTATGGCCGCAGCGGCATGGATATAGCCCATCTGTATTTCGCACTGGCAGAAACGGCGGAAATCAGCTCCAAGGTGGCCGTGACCGACTTTGTTGCAGCCTTGAAGGCAGCCTATCCACAACATTCAATCGTAGGACACCGCCAGGTACAGAAAAGCGTCAATTACCTGAAGAACCTTTCTCCCAACCGGAAGCAATACGGCAAGGATGAACCCGAACATCGCTTTGCCATCGACATCATCAAGACCGAAGTACTGCTCCTTGCCACTGAAACAGCCGACTGAAATCAATTCTTTTCAATTCGTTTAGTTCGTTTTCGGGTCAGCGAACCGAACGAACTCTTATTTCTTTTAAATTCAACTGATTGCCAGTTACTTTTGCGCCATCGTTCTATATCGGAACGCTGGCGCTTCTGTTTTAAATCCGTCCGCAGAAGCCGTCGTAACCCGGACGGAAACCAGTATGTATGGAAGATTTATTCAATATCCTCAGTGAGGGCAAAGCCCATGTGAGAGTGGAAATGGATGCCGCAGACCTCAAGGCATTTTCCGATGAACTAATCCGCCGTGCCAAGGATGAACTCGGCTCGATGGTGGAAGCCGCCCGTAAGGAGCGCATGCTATCCAAGGCAGAAGTAAAGGAACTGTTCGGTGTATGTGATGCCACCCTGTGGCATTGGGACAGGAAAGGCATCCTCAAACCCGTCAAGACCGGCAACAAGGTGCTTTATCCCGAGTACGAAGTGCGCAAGGCGCTTGGACAACGCAACCAAATCCTATGAGCTTATGGAAAAAAACATTCTTTTCCCTCTGGGTATATTTCCTGTGCCCGTAAGGCATATCGTGGAATCCCTGCAGAAGTACGAGCACTATCAGGTGGACTTTACGGCTGTTTCTTTTTTCACTGCATTTGCAGCCGCTATGGGCAATACCTGGTCAGCCCGTTTCATGACCGGGTGGGTCAGCCGTCCCATTCTCTATGTGGTACTGGTTGGCCCGCCCAGCTGCGGCAAGACACCTCCGTTGCGTCAGGCGGTAGCCCCGCTGCTCAAACTGGATGAAGCTTCAGACCATATCTATGCGCAGGAAATCAGGCAGTACCGCAAATGGGAGAGGCTGACCGCCAAACAACGCAAGCAGCACTCGTTGCCTGAAGAAATGGAAATGCCACAGCGCAAGTGTCACGTGGTGGTCAACTCCACCATCGAGGCTCTTGTGTCCGCTTTGCGCGACAATCCCCGGGGCATACTCATCTACAATGACGAAATAGACAGCCTGCTCTCCAACTTCAACCGCTACAACGGTTCGGACGAAAGCTACTTTCTCAGTCTGTTCAGTGGTACTCCCTTCAAATACACCCGCAAGTCGAACAACGAGTATATCTTCTTGCCCAATCCTTACTGTTCCATTATCGGAACTACCCAACCCGGCATGCTCTCCTCGCTGTTTGGCGGGAAACGCTCGCAGAACGGCTTTTCCTCACGTTTCCTGAAAGTCTATCCGGATATAGCTGCCATGCCATCCTGGAACGAGGCTTCCATGCCGGAAGAAATTCTGGATGAATGGGAACGCATCATCCGTCAGGTGGATGCTGTTCAGCCTCCGGCTGGACAGGAGGGAAAAATAAATCCCTTTGAACTTTTCTTTTCACCGGCAGCCAAACAGCGTTTGATCAGATGGAAGAACGAAGTGAACAGCTGTGTCTATGTGGAGTCGGAAAGCGAGGCGGAGAAAGCCCTCTGCGGCAAGTTGGAAACCTACCTCATCCGCTTCTGTCTGGTCATTCAAGTCATGCGTGGTATTTGTGGAGAAGCCGACATGAACGAGATTGACGAGGAAAGCGCCGACCGTGCCATCCGGCTGACGGAATACTTCCGTGCCATGGAGAGCCGTATAGCGCCGGAAATGGAAGTCGGTGTGCTAGACCAGCGGCACACCGAACTGCTATCCCTCCTGCCTTCCTCGTTTACCACTTCCGAAGCGGTAGGTATCGGCAAGCGGATTGGCCTTTCGGAATCCACCGTCAAGCGTTTTCTGCGGGAAGGTGCCCGTGAATTTATCCGGAAAGAGGCACACGGCCATTATTGCAAAATCTAAAAAGGTCAATGACACTTTGACCTTTTTGACACGATGACATTTTGAGCTATATAAGCTGTTCTCCCTCACCGCTGGTCTTCACCGTACGTTCACCGTCGGCATCATACCAGTAGTTGGTCACGACTTTTCGTGCCAATGAGCACCATGGCAAGCATAGCTTGAACATGGTCGAGTGCAGCCGAAAATGGGCGATAGCCAAACGTTGTCATCGGAAGCCGTCAGGCGGTTCTCCTCGTCCCAGCGGAGCTTGCGCTCGGCTGCGGTGGAATCCAATGTGCCATCCTGCTTGATGCGGCCTGTATTGACATAGACCAGGTTGCCGTTGGCATCGTAAGTATAGGTATGGTTGTTGTCCACCTTGGCCACGGAATCCGGATTCTCTTCCGTGCGGTAATTCGCATCCTTCACTTCGGTCAGTTGGAACTTCCTGCCCTCAGTCTTGCCGTAGGTATAGGCCAGGTCATAGCCCACATGGAGCGTACCGTCGAACTGCACGCCCTGCTGCGTGAGATGCTGCTTCTTCGACACGATGCGGTGCATGTTGTCGTAGCCCATCTCCAGCCGGTAGGAAGCTGTCTTGCTGTCCGCTCCGGCATAGGTTCCCGTAGCACTTGCCAAGCGGTAGAGTGCGTCATACGTATAGGCATGCGCCATCTGTCCGCCCGCCTTTCCGCTTTCGGGAAGTGCGGCCTTGTTGGCAACGCTGAGCACATTGCTTACGGCATCGTAGGTATATCCATTGTCCATGATGGACTTGCCGCCTGCGTTGACCGTCAGATTCTGCAGCCTGCGGCGTGCGGGCTCGTAGGTGTAGAAGGTCTCCGCACCGTTGCAGTATTTCAGGTAGGTGCGCTGCTCGAACTTGTCATAGCCGATGCGGTTCACGTAGTCATAGCCATAGGACTTGTAGCCGCGTACCTTCTCCAGCTGACCGCCGAGGTTGTAGGAGTAAGTGACCTTCTCCTCGTCCGGGTAGATCATTTCCAGGAGGCGGTTGTGGCTGTCGTAGGTCCACTGCGTCACATAGGTGGCAATCGCCTGGTTGGGCACAATCAGCGTGCGGCGGATCTTGGTGACTTCGCCCATCTTGTCGTAGAAGTACTCGATGGCTCCCGTTCCGTCCTCACGGAGCATCAGACGACCGATGCGGTTCTGCGAGGCGTTGCGTCCGCCGTAGTAATACTTCACGTTGTTCTCCGGGTGGTCGGGATAGTTGATGCCCGTCAGCCGGTGATAATCGTAATCGTAAGTGATGAACTTGCCTTCCTTGGCAAGGTTGGCAGTCTGCTTGGCCAGCACATTGCCGAGTGCATCATACGTAAAGGTGGTGATGCCGCTTGCAGGATGGTTCACCTCGGTGCGGCGGTCACCCATGTTCAAGTAAAATATGCTTTTCCGCCCAAGATACGTCTCTGCAATCCTGCTCTCCATCCTGCTTCTGTCGCGCCATTCAAATAGGCCGATTACAATGGTACATCCTACGATGATGATGGCAGTCATGATGCCTAAAGCCATCCATCTACAGATATACCCGGTCTGTTCTTTGCGTTCCATGTTGTTTACTTTTTACGTTTCTATTACTCCATTATTGCTTTGCACTAACATTTTAATCGGCAAAGATAATGGCAGGAAGTATCAAAGACGAATATTTATATATATTATAACAACTTTTATGTAAATTCTTGGTAAAAACAGCATATCGTTAGAAAAAGAGCCATTATTGAATAATAACCATTGGCAAGAAAGCCAAAAGCTGACAGAGTGTAGATTGTTAGACTTAATCGAAAAAGGATGGCAAGAGTTTCAATCCTACCATCCTTTTGAATCTTATTGAAAAGTCTTTTGCGTTGTCAGCTTTATCAATGAGTAAATGAGAGAGTCGTTTACCTAACTCTTACATAAGGGGCAGACTCACGAGCCTAAAGACTGGGAGAAACTGCTCTACATGATGGATTCCACCACGATAACGCTCTTTGACAACATACTCAAAGGTGTCGGGCGGCACCAGAAATCAGGCAAGAAGAAAGGCGGCATGAAAGTGCATACGGTAATGAAGTATCATGTCGGCGTGCCGATGGTGGTGCAGCTCACATCTGCCGCAAAACACGATCATTACCTGCTGAAGGAGGTGCATTTGACATAAGACTCCACTTTGGCGATGGATCGTGGTTACGTCGACATCGCACAATTCCAACGTCTTACCGAAGAAGGCGTGTGCTACGTGACCAAAATGAAGAAAGACCTTAAGTACGAGGTACTTGAATCCATTACTTACGTCAACCCGCAGGGACTGGTGCCGCACATAGACAAGAAAGTGCTTTTTACAAGAGGGGAACTCACCCATGAGGCACGTAGGGTGGAGATATTTTACGAGACAAAGAAGCCGGTTGTGCTGTTGACCAACAACTTTGAGTTCACGTTTGAGGACATTTCTGAAATTTATCGCCTCAGATGGGCCATCGAGTCGCTATACAAACAGCTAAAACAAAAATTTCCGCTTCATTTCTTCTATGGGGAGACATGGGTAGTCTTGATTGCAAATCTGCTGATAACAGTTCTGTCAAGAAGCATCAAGAGGCACTGTGCATTCTCGCAGGTTGTTACCATGGTACGACTTATGCTCATGTTCTACGTCGATTTATCGCATTCATGGAAAATCCCGAGAAAACCTGGAATGATTTCCTTGCAAAGAGGAGGCAAAAAGCACCACCAGAACCAAGTCTTTTCGATTAAGGGGGCTTACTTTTGAAAAAATAAACCCCGAAGTCCTATTTTACGGGACTTCGGGGAGGATTTTTATGCTCTTTTGTGTTTTGCCGGACAGCAATAGTTCACCTTAATACCCGTTAACCAATTTGTTTGAACTTGATTCCTGGCGCAAAGGTAAAAGAATAAACTCATGCCGAGCATACCAAAGGAAGGATGACATATGTATCATCCTTCCTAAAGTGAAATATAGTTTTACATTATACTCAAACTAAATATAAATAATGCAAAAACTATCAATACGCACATGCCTGTTATTATGCTCCATATTCTGCAAGATATCAATGTTGCCTTTTGAAAGATTTTGAAATATTCAATATATCTATCGTTTCTCCATAACATCCTGTAATTTATGAAAAGAACAGGGAATACCGTTATTATGCAAAAAGTAATCTTTTCTGTATGGACCAATGATAACCAAGGAAATATCATCGATGTAAAATTAATCATAGTCCATAGTAATAGTGTGTAAATGCCAACATTGTTACATCAGCGACTAAAATGATAGTGCTGCACTTTGCGTCAACTAATGCCTCTATGACATTTTTTTTTGCTTTCAGAGGCTTTCTTTTACAGCATTGCAACACACTATTAGATATGCATAAGACCACCTTATAGTAATATAATTGCATTCGCCTATTGAAATTAAAAATGCAAAAATATAATCTATTCCAAAACAATACTATTTGTTTCATTTTATCATTTCTTTAGCTCATGAACTAAATGTAAATTCGGAATATCATGACATTTTACTTGGATTGTTGAAGCAGGCTGGTATTGATGTAAACTTCCACTAAAGTAAACATAGGATAACCATAAGAACAATAAGCTCTTCTTATCAGCAAGTGTCAAGTTGGTAGTGGAGTTTTATTTCTTATTGTATTTTTTAGGCTTTAATTGTATTGTAATTGAGATTATAAAACTTACATATATCCGTCGCTGAGCGTATTTCATTTTTATAGTATTGTATAAATTCTGTATTTATACCTTTGAATCATACCTTCATTTCGAGCTATAGTAATTGATGCACATATCAGAGACCTCTGTCGCATTAGGCTTTAGAGATGTATATTAATAAATATGTATTTGACACATTCTAAGAATAAATTCAACAGAGATGCAGATTGGTATACCCGTAGCTTGTTGCGTTCTTTCTATATTTATAATAATCGGAAAAGCGTATATTCGATAAAGTTTCTGTATCATTTTCAGGGTATGTTCTGCCAGACTTTTGTTTTTCCATTCAGTACCTTCAAATATATTATAAGCATTTTGACCGTTGCTTTATTGTTTTTTCTTAAATTCTTTTTTAGTAATTTCCTTATGTTATGTCTCAATTGGAATCATAACAGTTGTTTCTTATAACTTATGCAATAATATGTAATATCCTGTAAATCAGATATGCGATAAGCCGACCTAAGCCGATAGGTCGGCTTTTTTTATACTGTAAAGTTTGCTATACAATAGATCTTTGAGTTGAAATATGAGTTTAATTTGCATCCAGTTTAATTAATGATTTTTTTTATGGCGAATGAAAATTTTATATTGCTCCCTAAATCTATTTGGGAGAGTGTTTGCGATGATATCGCAATTATAAAGAACAGGTTAGAAGTAATTTGTCCTGCTGCAGATTGCGATGAGTATTTGTCAAGTGAGGAAGCAAGAAAATTTCTTGGAGTCTCCAAGCGCACGTGGCAGACTTATAGAGATCAACATAGAGTGCCTTTTTCACAGTATGGAAGAAAAATATATGTCAAGAAGGCTGATTTAGTATCGTTTATGGAGAGTAATAAAATATGTTAAATGAAAAGAACGGAGTTAAGTCCTGTGACCGGATTATTTTCGGAGCAGGCAACCGCTTACGCAGTGGCTATAATTGAGTTTATTATTAACCCTTTAAATTTTAATGAAATATATGAAGAGAATAGAGACGTTTAATTTTGAACGTAAATCTGAAAATGAGCATCGTAGATCAATCATCCGAATTGGAAATGCATCATATTCCGGAGACAGGCCATTCAGGGATACTGTGAGTTTTGGTAGTGCTTGTGCGTATACAGCTTTATTGGGTTTAGGTATATGCCTCATTGGTGATACTGTAAAAGGCAATAACAAAGTGAATCGAGATATTCGTCTGGAAAATGCAAAGACAGACAACAGAATCCGTTATGAGAATGCTTGTGCTGAAAATACCATGCGCATAGATAACAATCGTAAGAAGAACAAGATAGAAGAAATGGAGGCAAGATTAAAATACTCTAAGTTCAATAGTCAGCTACGTCCATCCAGAGGAATAGTAACCAATGTATGCTCAGTTAATCCCAGCAAGTGGATTAGCGATTTTGAGGCAAAGTTTCCTACACCTGACTTTTCCAAGATTCCCGTGCTTGGTAAAATAATATCAGGTTGCCCGGATGGATATAAAGTACCGATGGCGTTACATTTATTGACGGCAATGGGAGCCATATGCTTTTCAAGAGTAAGATCTGTGTATATAGACGGAAGGAAACATGGTTCTAATCTACTATTGATAGTGGAAGGGGAAAGCGGTTCTGGAAAAAGTTATTTTGCTTCAATATACAAGGATCTCTTTCTTGAAGTGATTGAAGAGGACAGAATCAAATATGCCAATGGTGGTGCAAATACTATAATATCGACCGCTGGCATTGATATATCTGCTCCTAAATTTGCTGAACTCCTTGCTAACAATAAAGATGTTCATAACTTTATCATGGAAACAGAGTTTTCAACTGTTGAGAAAGTTTTTTCAAGAAACTCAAGTCTTGATTCGGAAATTCTGCGGAAAGCTTTCGACAACGAGCAATATTACAGAAACCGTTTCGGAAAGGATCAAAGCAATGGCATTTTCAATGTATTCATGAATTGTTCTTTTACCGGGACACCTCAAGCTATAAACAGATTCTTTAATGAAAACGAAGTTGAAGGTGGAACAGCAAGACGCTTCTGTTTCTCTATAATTCCTGAGTCCGGTAGAGAACTTCCAGATTTCAAGTTCCCTCAAGACAAAGAACTTAAGGAAATTAGGGAGAAAATAAGGTCATGGAGACATACCTATTGCTTCAACCATGATAATGAAAAAGGAGATAACCCCTGTAGTGAGTATGTAGTAGATCTTGACTATGTAAAAAAAGCTCTTAAAGTATGGTTATCTGGGCAATATGACCTGTATGAGCATGACGGGATTAAGGAACGTAAGGAGCATCGGAATTCCATAGCGGCTATCGCATTTCACTATGCAATAGTTTTACATATGTTGCTTGTAGACTTCAACAACAAAAAAAGCAATAAGGATAAGGTTGTAGAAATTACTCTGTATATTGCCAACTACTGCATGGAAAGGTACATTACCAAGTTCTCATCCTCTGCTGCAGTTGAGCCAAATAATATAGAAGCACAACACACCGTAGAATGTCCGGCTGCAATTTCAAAAACTGTGATTCCAGATGAAGTCCTTGAGTCTTGCTTAAATAGGAGAGGCACAACTGGTGAAAATGGGAAACCAATAGGATTAGGCACCATGGCAAAAGAACTTGGGATAAAGAAATATGAACTCAAGAATGCATTAGGAAGATATAAAAAAAATAAACGATGAATATAACAAAAACGCACCTCTCGTTGGGTGCGTTTCTTTTTTATATGGCTTATTTTTTTTGAGGGTGTATTTATTGGCGGATAAGGTGTAAACAGTCTGAATAATGGGTGTAGGATGTAAAAAGGTAGTGTGTAGGAAGTTTTTTACGAAGATGAATATTTCTTCTATTGTTCAGTATATCAGGTGCTTATAAAATAATATGATAATCTTAATGAGGGGTGTAAACCATCTACACCCATATGGATGTTCATTGCACTGTGAAAAGTCATTAGTACATTATAAGCCAATTTCAATATTTGGGGGTATAACGATTGAAATGCTGCTACTTGTCCACTTTTTGAGGCCGACAGTTTGATGATTGAAATACCGCAAAAATACAGGTTGAAATGCCACAAGAATACCGATTAAAACACCACAAAAACACCGATATGCGCGGCTTGTCGTGGTGGTTGGCCAGCCACTCTTCAAATGAGTCAGAAATCAGCCATGTCAGTTGCAAAAGATTATGTCAACAGTGTTTGTGAGAATGATATCTCCAGGGTTGATGGTAAACAACGTAATCCTAAAATAGTACGGCAAATAATGAGGTCGTATGCAAGGAATATCAGCACACTGGCAAAAGAAATAGAAGACGGTGCAAAACATCTGTTGGAAATCAGACGTCTTATTCAGGAATATAACAAGACGGAGAAACAAGTCCCATTACGTGAACCGGATTTTTTAATAGTTTTGACAGGTGGTAAAATGGCCTATACAAGAACAGATGGAGTACAAGTCATACCGCTTGCTTGCTTAAAAGATTGATATTATGTAGTATCTGAAAGTTGGATTCCACAAATGTATATATATCAACCGGAGATAAGTCTAAAAGGTGAACAGTCAGATAAACAGCATACCGATTGCATAATGGTTACTCCTTTTTCTTGGGGGTGTATTTATCTCTGTATGGGGGTGTAAACTGTCTGAAAAACGGGAGTAAAAGGTAAAAAGTAGGGGTGTAGGAAGTTTTTTATGATAAAGAATTGTTTTAGCTATTGTTCAGTATATCAGTGATTTATAAAACGATATGATAATTCTAATAAGGGGTGTAAACCCTCTACACCCCGATGAATAATCATTTTGGAGCTAAGACTTCCATAAAAAATATCCTTTTGCCGTCAGAATTCATCCTCTGTATTTCATGGATTTCCATATAGTCATATAAATCCGTAGCCTTGGCAGTTTTTCCTGCCAGTCCGAGTCTGTCATATATTCCCCGGAGTTTGACTTTAACTTCAGCCTTTGAGTAAATGGAACCAATCCTGAATTCTTTCATGCATTCCTCCTTTATCCTATTAAGCGCAAGAAGGAAGTCACATTTCTTGATTGCATCATCTTCCCTAAAATCAAGACTATATAAAACATCGAAGCCCAAGGTTTCATACCAATAGTGATATTCTAAATCTATAAACGGATTCTGTAATAAAAAACATGAGTATTGCGGATAATTTTTTCTGAAGTATGAATATCCTTTAAGCCTGTCTTTGTGGTGTGCATTATAAAATCCCCTTTCAAAATCACTGATATCCTTAGGACGATTATTGATGTTAAGTGCAGCCTTTATACTTGTTAGTAACTGGCATGAGTTATTGTAGTAATAATTCCTTTGAAACCACCTGTTCCATCTTGACACCATGACCAGATAATTAATAGAAAGAGAAACTTTTCCGTTATCATATATAAGATCAACATAGTCTGCTGTAAATTTCTTGTCGGCTGCTTTATCACGGTATAATTCAATAAGGAGATCTTTACATTCATCAGTGGATTTGTTGTATGTTTCGATTATCCAATTAGATTTTTCCTCCATCATGTTCTGCAGTTGTCTGAATTCCTCCTCAGAAACAGTTACCGGATTTATCTTGTAATATATTGTCGCATCATTTTTAAATGGATTAGCGTCCAGTCTTTGCCTTCCAAGAATCTGTGGAATATCAATTATAATGTCCAGCATCTGCCATTCTTTTCCAGCATTTATAAATATATATGTACTGGCATTTTTAGAATAAAAATCCACTCCCTCGAAAGATGCCTTTGTACAGAATGTAAAAGTCTTGTTGACCGGATTATGTCTGTCCGTACAAATATCTCCGATTGAAAACCCTTTCGGAACATTTGAGCTTTTGCTTTCAGAACACAATATACAGACTTCATCAGGTTTAAGATTGTTTTCCATGATAATGTTCCTTATAGACCTGACCTCATTGATAAAGATACATGCCTCTCTTGAATATACAATGTTCCCATCAATAATCTTTCTTTCAAAATGACCGGTCTGTCTATACTTCTCAATAATATTCCTGCAAAGAGATTCTGCACTTTCACCCTTCTTCATCATTCTTTCCTTCAGTATAGGTTCCCTGATTACACCAGGATCCCATGATAATATGTATTGATGAATCCCTTTAAGTTGTGGAATATAATCAAGAAATATTTCCGGTATAGGTGTGGCAGACAGATAGCATATTCTATTAACCTCACTGTTAAGATATGCAAGGAAATTCATGCCGGTACTACCTTTGAACTCAGCATCTCCCAACAGACATTGAAATTCATCCACGACAAATATAAACCTGTCAGTTAGTCCTGATGACTTGATAACAGAAATGACCTTCTGTGAAGAATCAAGTGTAACGAAAATCTTTGCAGGTTTTGTCCGTGTAAAAGGTGTATTATAACAATGTGAATCCAGATACATTTTCAATTCCCCCATCATATGTGATATCTCCTTCTGTCTGTTATAGCATAAGGGAACATGAAATAAGAAACTCTCCTGATATTGCCTGCTTTTGACTTTCAGAACAGGCAGACGTGGAGAAATGATTACTACATCCAGATTTGAATCAAGAAACATGGATGTTCCCCCACAACCTGTAATTGTTTTATTAAGAATGAACTTATCATTTAGAGGCAAGATATTGTTCAAAAGATTTGGATAATCACTCATATACCTACATCCATTAGGCATATCTATATGTTTAATCACTAGTGGGCACTTTAAATTAAACATCGTTCTTTGAAATCTTTGATAATCGCATAGTTAAATATCTTTTTGGAGCGTGACGATTTGAATTGAAAAGTTGTTTTAGCTTTGTCCAAAAGCTAAAAACAATGAACCAAGGCAAATATATCTTCGCTCAACTTACAGATTTTCTTCCCCGTCGTGTCTTTGACCGTTTGGTAGAGAAGTATTCCGGGAATAAGAAAATCAGAACATTCACCTGTTGGAATCAGATGCTGTGCATGATTTTCGGACAACTGACCGCCCGAGATAGTATGCGTGAGCTTATGCTCAGCCTTGAGGCACACAAGAGCAAGTACTATCACTTGGGATTCGGTGCAACAGTTAGCCGTACCAATCTGGGGAAAGCAAACCGGAATAGAGATTATCGTATCTACGAAGAATTTGCTTATACCCTGATTGCGGAAGCCCGTAATAGCTACAACAAAAATGACTTCGAGGTGAAAGTTGACGGTAATGTTTATGCCTTTGATTCCTCCACCATAGACCTTTGTCTGAATGTTTTTTGGTGGGCGGAATTTAGGAAACACAAAGGAGGCATCAAACTTCATACCTTGTATGATGTAAAGACTTCCATACCGACAATCGTACTGGTAACCAATGCTAAAGTACATGACGTAAACATGCTGGATGAGTTGAGTTATGAAAAGGGAAGTTTCTATATCATGGATAAAGGATATGTTGACTTCACCCGTTTGCATAAGCTTCACACCTGTGGTGCTTACTTCGTTACACGTGCAAAGGATAATATGAGATTCCGTAGAATGTATTCCCGTGAAGTCGATAAAACAACCGGAATAAAATGTGACCAGATTGGAATACTTGAAACGTATAAATCGCTCAAAGCATATCCGGCCAAACTTCGGCGGGTTAAATACTACGATGAAGAACTGGGCAGAGAATTTGTGTTCATCACCAACAACATGGAACTCTCAGCAGAGGAAGTAGCCTTGCTATACAAGAACCGTTGGCAGGTGGAACTATTTTTCAAATGGATAAAGCAACACCTGAAAGTAAAATCTTTTTGGGGAACCACGATGAATGCAGTCAAGACACAAGTCTACTGTGCCATCATAACATACTGTCTGGTTGCCATTGTCGCTTACAAATTGAAAGTTAACCGTCCAATCTACGAAATCCTACAAATTTTGAGTTTTTCTCTACTGGATAAAACGCCTGTAAGAGAGATACTTACCAATTGCGATTACAAAAATGTCAAAGAACTAAATTATAAACAATTGAAAATCAGCTGGGACTAAGTGCCCAGCAGTGATCTTGAATATCTTTGATTGAAGGAATATAATGGTAAGGTATAGCATTATTATTAACCCATATATCCGGATCATAGCTTAGATAATTACGCCTTGCAATATCCTTACAGCTGAGATCCTTACTGGCAACATCAAACTTATTCAATAACTGTTCATACAAGTCCCTGTGAAATTGTGGGTCCTTGTTATCATGTAATACAATGGCTTTCAGTCCATGTCCGCTTGGCGTTGTAAATACACACTTTACACATGAGGTTTTTATCAGCCTGTTGCGAAGATGTACTAAATCATCATAGTTGTCTATATGGTCAAAGTCTAACGCTGTAATACATGAATACCCTGTCAGTCCATTACTGCTGATTTCAGAAAATGTACCGTTATATGCAACTGCAGGGAGAAATCTGTATTTTAGGTCCTGCAGATCTATTGGATTGGTACTTCTAAAAAAATCAATAATCTGTTTTAATGTGTAATCTCCGTATTTATTGTCATGTAGAATAAGATTACCATTCCTGATAGTACATATAATTTCATCAAGGCTTTTTGTTTTCAATCCATACTTAGTATGATTGATTCTTTTTAAATATGTTATCTTCATTATTATTATGTTTTTTCAGTTATAAAGATTTAGGGCTTTTTGAGAGGGAGTGTTTTTACATATTTGTATTGTCATTTTGATGAGTCATTCGAAGTTTTTGATTTTCCAGTAATACAGGACACTGGAGGAATACAGGATAATGGGACATAAAAAGAAGAAAATCCAACTCTGGCTTCCTCCCTTCAATCTGATAAAGCAAAGGAGTCATCAATGAAACTTTTATCTATACTTGACGTAGAGGTCGGAAAACGAAAGTAGGAGGAAAACTACTTCGTTTTTCTCCTACTTGATTATAACTTATACGCTATTGCGAAAGGTTGTACTTATTTTTCTCCTCTCGTCTTTTATGGATAGCATGACACGGACCCGGTATAGTGCTGGCACGTGCTGGTTCATAGGTCTTCTGGTCCTTGTTATCTCTGATAATCGCCTTAAGGTACGTTTGTTAGTATTGGGTCTTCAGTCCAGGTGGAAACCATGTTAAGGGCTTTGGCTTCGAATACATTGCCGCTTAATGAAACAAATGTGTCTGTGTTTCCATTTCCATTGCTGAAAATCCAGTTTGCCACTAATCCATCTTTCTCTTCTGTTAGCAATAAGCCATTTTGGTTGGATATTTCGTCTGCATTCAATGCTTTGTCCCAGATGCGAGCATAGGTGATGCTTCCGTTCAGCCAGCGTTTCCCGTCGGACTGCCCTATGTAGAAATTTTCCGTCAGATTAATTTTACTCAGGTCGCTTAGATTTCCTGCTGTGTATCCGAAGTTTTCTTTTACACCGTTTATATATAAAGCAATCCTTTCGTCTCCAGTCTTACTGCCATCCAATACTACAGCCACGTTATACCATTTATTCTTTTCAATCTTATTTGTACTTTCGTATCGTATGCCACCTTTATCGTCTGCCGCTAGTTGCAAATAACGGTCGTCTTGGTTAGAGCCACCCTTGCGTACATCTACTCGCAGTAGGAATATCTTTTCTATTCCCTCCCATAACCGTGTTGATGCGTGCATCGCTGCTTCCGTTGAGGTCATCAATCTTTATGCGTGCTTCGAATGTTATCGAATTTAACGAAGTAAGATTTTGGGCTTTCTCACCATCTATTTCAAACGGCACTTCAAAACTGTTGTTACTTCCAAGGTTTACCACCTTGTCTGCTTCAGAAACTGTTATAGACAAAGTAAGTTCCTGCCCTTCTTGGTCACTCACGGTGAGATCAGTAGTGCCAGCTTTCAGTCCAAGTAAGCTGAAATTGTTATCATCTACTTTTTCAATCCTTACTATCGTATTGTCAGTTGCCTCCATAGTGTAACCACCGTTACCTTTCTCTACGGTAATTACTATTTTATTGTTTACACCTACTTTGGGTGTCAGGTTCGATACGTCTATCGAGACTGGATTGATTTTTACGCTAACTGTAGCCTGTTTTCCTTTGGCATCTGTGAATGTTATAGCAGTTTCCCCTATTTTCAGTCCTCTTATAGTATAGTAAGGCCTTAGTTTGTCTGTATTCTCTACGCTGATAACAGTTTCGTCTTTTACGGCGTATGTAAGTTCATCGTTGCTCGAAAAGTTGCCCATTGTGACAATCAGTTCTTTTTCCTCGTTTACTTCCATTTCGATGGTCTGTTCGTTGAACTCTAGTTCAAACAGTCCAACATTTACGGATATATCTGTTTTTATGCCTTCCGCGTCAGTCACTTCCACAGTGGTCGCTCCATTTTGTATTCCACTTTTGATTGTAATCTGTTCACCGTCTACTGTGGCTGTGGCAACTTGTTCGTTATAGCTTTTTACGGAATATCCCCCGTTGCCAAGCATAACGTTCACGTTTACTTCTTCGTTATGCCCTATGCGTACTACTGGTTTGTCCACAATTACTTCATAAAGATCTTGTTGTACTTCTATGGCATCTTCCTTACCGCATCCAGTGTTTGCAATTAGTATTACGCACAGGAGCGACAATCCTATGTATCTTAAAAATAGTTTCATATTTTTCTTTATTTAAAGTTATACGTATTCAGTAAGGTAAGTTTATAAGAATTAATAATTAAGAGTTCCAAAACTCACCTTACTGTCTCGCTTTACCATCCAGGATTTTGTTCAATGGTAGGTGTCTTTTGCAATTCGCTTTGGCGGATTGGAAATAAGTAGTGTTGTATGGCGAATGTACGTTCTTCTACGCAAAAACGTTCCATTCTGTATTTTACACCATCTATTTCAATCTTTCCGTTATTATCCTGGACAGGGCGCATGCCGTTAATCATTCTTTGGCAGCGCGGCAGCGGTCCGTTGTTTGCAGCCCAATATTTTTGTGTCCTTTCAGAGTTGTCGCTTCCGCTTGATCTCCATATGCTTTCTTTCGATAATTCCTCCCTGCTTGTAGGCTCCAGGTATAGTCGGCATGTCCAAGGGCGTTTCCCTTCGTAGAAAAGTTCTACCCGGCGTTCGCGTTTGATGTATTCGCGCATCAAGTCTTGGTCTGTTTTTACTGTCGGTGGCATTGGCTTCATAAAAGAGCGTGCTCTTACCTCGTTCACCAAGTCGTATGCTTTATCAATGTCTTCACCCAGTTCGTTGCAAGCTTCAGCATATATGTAGATGAACTCCGGAAGGCGCCAGATGGCAGGAGCATTTATACTGAAGTTACCAGATTTGTTCCATGACTCCTGTTGGAATTTTCGCAGGTAATACCCCGTAGTGGTGGCATTGGTTGCTCCTATCTGGTCAGATCCGGTTGCAGTATTCAGCGTTTTCTGTTCGTTGTTATTGTTGCGGTATGGCGCACCATGATAAATGACATCACGATAGAAGCGTGGGTCGCGAGTACCTTTGGCATATGGATTTGCGTCATCATAACCACCCTTACGTGCTTCTGCCGAATATATCGGATAACCGTAATCACCTACTATGTATTCATATTCGTCTACTTGTTCCTGAACTGGTTGTTGACGCGAACTGCCTTCGCGACTTGGCGGATAAATATCCCCTTGCCAAGCCTGGTCTTTGCTTTTAGTCATAAAGAACACGTATTCGTTTGCAAATGCGTCCATATCGTAGAACATGTCCCAAAGGCGTGCATAAACGCGGCTGTCGTTTAAGTTCCCTCCGGCAGGATCTTTAAAATCGGTTTCGTCGTGTTCTTCATAAAGGGAATATCGTTTTGTCCCTCCAACTTCAAAGTTCAATACAGCATCAGCTGCATCTTTTGCTTTTCTCCATCTGTCCGCGTCGTAAGCATATTCGCTTTCAAAAACACGGCTCAATGTATATCCGTAGTCGGATGCACCATTCCACAGCGGGGTTGCCGCTATCCAACGCACGTAAGCGATAAGTCCCAGACACGCACCTTGGTCTACCCGTCCGAAGTTTTCGGAAGTCTTTATGTATTTGTTTGGCACCATTTCGAATGCAGTCTGTGCATCTGTCACGATTTTTTCAACAATTGAGTGTACTGACTCTTTTTTGAAGTCCATGTTGTCGCCGGTGTGTATCACCCTGTCGATATACGGGATCTCGCCGTACATTCGTGCTAACAACATGTGGAAATACCCTCGCATAAAGTACATTTCTCCGATGCGTTTTCTCAAATCACCATCCTGTTGCGGGTTGTCGGGTGTGTCATATTTCTCCACGTTTTCTATTATAAGGTTTGTTTTGCGGATTCCTTCATATAGGCTTTCCCAATACTGCCCACAGCTGCCGGGCAGTGAGTTTGGATTCCATGCACCGTTGTTGAAGTTGTTGGTGATGTTTCCCTCCACGTTCGTACCTTCACATTCGTCGGTAATGGCACTGTTGCTGAAATGTTCGAAGAACACCAATGGACGGTCGGCTTTTTTGGCAGCGGCATACACATCCGATACCATGCCGTTCACTTTCTCGTAGCGAGAGAATGCGTCAGCCTCCGTTATTTTATCGTCATCGTCACGGTCAAGATAGTCGCTGCAAGCGGTAAAAACAGACAGCGTTGCGGACAATAAAAATGCGTGTATTAATATATATGATTTTCTCATGTTTGCTTATATTTAGAATGTAACGTCTATACCAAAATTGAAAACTTTCTGTATCGGATACCAGGATGCACCGTCTCCTGATTTTGTTTCAGGGTCAATGTCCACATCTCCCAGCTTGTCGAATGTAAACAAGTTCAAGCCTTGCAGGTAGATGCGGGCTTTTTGTATGTTCAGCTTGTGTAGCCATTTTGGAGATAGATTATAGCCTATTTCCACGTTTTTCACGCGTAGGTACGAAGCATCGTACAGGAAGAGGCTGCTATTGCTGTTCTTGTTATTGTCGTGTGTGCCATAATGCAGGGCCGGATATTTTGCGGTTTCAGCCGTTTCCGGTGTCCAGCGGTCTAGGTGCATTTTCTTTACCTTACCTATCTTGTCTTGGTCGAATTGCGGAAAATCATATACAGCTGCCCCATTTAGCAATATTGAGGTCAGTGTGGCACCTTGCAGCAACACGCTGAAATCGAAGTCCTTATATTGGAATCCGAATGGAATACCGAACATCAGTTCAGGGCTTCGTGGGTTTCCCATTGCGGTACGGTCCTCGTCGTCGATTACTCCGTTGCGATCCAAATCTTTGTAAACGGCATCACCCGGGATAAGTGTTCCCCAAGGCTGATAGCCAATTTCGTTCAATCTGTCTGCTTCTTCCTGGTTTGCCACGAAATGGTCGAATACATAGACGAAGTTCTCATACAGCCGTTTCCCGGTTTCTTTGCGCCAATGGTTTTGGCGTGCCACTTCTGCTTTGTATTTTAGACGGTTGCGTGCGAAAGTCAGGTTAGGACGGATGTAATAACGGAAATCTTTTCCTATTCTGTCGTTCCAACTCAGCTCTATATCCACTCCACGGTTGGTCACAATCCCCAAATTCTGAAACGCCGCATCTTTTCCTACGATATCGGGATATGCCATAATGCCGTCGCTGCTCATATCAGTGATGATATCGAAGCGATATTCGTGGAAAGCGTCAATTGTCAGCGACAGGCGTTGGTTCAATGTCGTGAAATCAATACCCACATTGAGCTTCCTTGCCTTCTCCCATGTTAGGTTCTCATTTGCCAAGTTACTTTCTGCCGTACCTCCTACGTTAGTTCCGAAGTTGTTTCCGAAGTCATATCCGCTACCGCTGCCGTAAAATGCGAGGTAAGGAAAACGGCTACTTGCGTTGTCGCTACCAACAAGACCATATGAAACCCTCACTTTCAGGAAGTCTATCCATGATGATGTGTCGTACATGAAAGGCTCTTCCGAGATTACCCATCCCAAGGAACCTGCCGGGAAGAAACCATAACGTTTGCCGGGAGCGAAGTTTTCAGAACCGTTGTAACCGAAGTTGAACTCTAACAGATATTTCTGGTTGTAGTAGTATGCCATGCGTCCAGTAAGACCTTGGCTACGGTAAGTCAATTCGTTGTTCACAGTGCGGTGGCTGCGATTAGCAAGCAACATTGCAGTCACTTCGTGCTTTTCGTAGAAAGTATGGTTATAGTCCAAACGCACTTGATAATAAGACCGTGCGTCTGATGCGTTGTGGCTGAATCCGTTGCTTATGGTCTGGTCTATGTCGTACTTGTTTCCCGTCTTGTATGCTCCGGTGTAATGTCCTCCTTCCATATATACGTCCGAGCCTTCTATCGGCATGAATGTGGCATATTGCGGGTATTCTCTGTAGCCGTCCTTGTAAGTATCCAGTTTGCGATTTATCCAGCGTCCTTCTGAGGCATCATATGAGAACATCACTTCTGCTTTAAGTCCTTCGGTAAGGAACCCCATGTCAAGGTTCATAGCAAAGCTTCCGTTCAGGTAAGTGTTTTTCTCGTTAAGGTAGCCGGTACGGGTCAATTCGCCAAGAAGATTGAAACGATAAACATTGTCACCGTACAGCATTCCGTAAGGGTTCTGCTGGATATACTCCTCGTTTTGCGGATGCGAGTTCTCCTCAACGAGGATTGGAAGATAAGGCGGCTGTGTGGCACAGATTGTCATAAGACGACTTGCCGTTGTTCCAGGAGCATTACGGTCTGTAATGCGAGCACCTAAGTCCAATTTCGTACTCAGATATTTGTTGATATTTATGTCTATGTTAGAACGGAAATTGTAGCGACTGAAGCGTGTCTGTGTATCATACTCGCTCACGTCGGAATACTTATAGTTGCCTCCTTGTGAGAAGTAGTTAGCCAACACATAGTAGCGCGCCCTGTCCGTACCGCCTCTTATTGACAGGCTGATGTCCTCTTGCATTCCCGGCTTGAATGCAAAATCATAGTAGTCCCAGTTGTATCCCAATCCGTCAGAATTGTCTCCCTTTGCCCTGCGAAAGTTGTCTATGGCTTCTTGTGAGAACAGGCTGAGACTGCTGATATCGGCTCCAGTCATTTTGGCGTCGTTCAGTTTTGCCTCGTTGTATAAAATAGCATAATCAGCTGAACCTAAATATTCAGGGAAGCCTATGGGCTGGTTAATGCCGACAGAAGCCTTCAGATTAACCGTTGCCTTTTCCGCTGCTTTACCTCGTTTGGTAGTGATGACAATTACACCGTTTGCTCCACGGATACCGTATGCCGCCGTTGCCGATGCATCTTTCAGGATTGTGAATGTCTCTATTTCGTCGGGGGCGAGATAGCTCATGTCGCGTTCTATACCATCGACTATTACTATTGCACCTTGGTTACCATAAGTGGATTTACCACGTATGAACAGTTCGCTTTGGTCCACTCCCGGTTCACCTCCGGCATACTGGTTTACAATCAAACCCGGCAAACGTCCCGCAAGTGCGTTGTTGATATTTGCTGTTGGGCTTTGTGTCAGGTCTTTTGTAGTAATGGTAGCCACTGAACCCACCATCGTTTCTTTACGTTGCTTTGTATAACCTACCACGACAACTTCCTGAAGGGCTTTGGTATCTTCATTCAACAATATTTTCAGTTCTTTGCCAGTTCCGGGTATAACTTCTTGCGGTTGATAACCCAAATATGAGAATACCAATGGTGCTTCAGCATATGGCAGGCTAATGCTGAATTTACCGTCTATGTCTGTAACGGTTCCCGTATTGGTTGAACCTTTCATTATGACGGACACACCGATAAGAGGGATGTTGGTAGCTTTATCCAAAACTACACCGGTTATTGTAACCTTCTTGCTTTGTGAAATCTCCTTTACAGTTTCGCATTCGGCCATGACCTGTGCCGGAATACCTGCTAATAATGCACAAGAAACAGTCATCAGACATATATTTCTTTTTATATGTATCATTTTTTTAATTTTTGTAGTTTTTTTAATATTAGTTTGTAGATTTAAGCTTAGTTTGGTTGACCTCATTTTGTAAATTAATTATGTAAAGGTCAAATTACTAAAAACTAAGATACTTGCAAACTCAAGAAAAATTATTCTGCTCCTGTTGCGAAGTCCGGTCCTATCCAGTTCGCTTTTTCTGTTTCTTTGCCCTGTACCCAGTCTTCATAGCGAGCGCGGATTTCAATAAGTGTAGCTCCAGGTACCTCGGCGTTAAGCGATATTGTCAGTCGGTTCTCGTTGTCGTTTCTATTACCGAACTCAGGTGCTTTTGTCCAGTCGTATTCCCACACGTACCAACCTTCTGGATGTCCGTTTACCCAAAGCACGTCTGCGCAGTGCGGCTATGAACTTGTTTTTTGTTTTTTCGGGATATGCTTCTCCTGTAGGCTGCTTCAGTAAGTCAAGGAAATAGCGGACGAATATTCCACGGAACAACAGGTTGTCACCGCTGCCGCCTTCACCGCTGAACACAGGATAGTTGGAATCCATCTTATGGTTAACCTGATATGAGGCGAACGAAACGGCATTACGGAGATAATCCTCCACTCCTGTGGCATTGTAAAGTTCTAGAGCCGAAGCCATGAATGTTCCTTGATTGTACGAAAGTGCCACCTTGTCGGGATCTCCTACTGTCCCATCATCATTAATGCCAAGGTTGTCATATACTTGTCCGGTGGATATGTCACATAAGTAGGCTGTCATCCAAGTGTAAACTTCCTTTGCGAAGTTCAGGTAATATTCTGCTTCTGCTTCCCATCCTTCCTTGGCTTCTTTCACAGTGAGCTGGTATAATTTCATTGCAAGCAGACATCCTGGGCCGTTGGAACACGACATTCGCGAAGCGGGTAGGTCGGTCTTCCACGCAAGTCCTCCTTGTCCTTTATAACCATTTTTCGCACCTTTTATGTGATCCCACATTTTCATAAGCGTCGTAATAGTCGGTGTCGCCAGTAAGTTCATATACGCGCAGGCATGCCAATGCCATCCACTCCATATCATCGTAGAAATTGTTCCAGAAATCTGGTCCTCCATAACCGCAGGTTCTGTTCCACTCATCGAAAGCCGGCAGGAAAGGTTTCATTACATCATTGTATATCTTCGCCTGGATTTCGGCATTGCCTGCATTGCGGATATAATAGTCCGTCACGATGTCCAGTGCATGACCCTGCGACCATCCACCGCTGCCTTGAGAACTTGTCGGTTCACCTGTTTTCGGGGTGTTGGGCTTTTCCCAGTATATTTCCCCACCAAAGGTGTCGCGTCCGCTTGCATTCTCAAAGAAGTATTTGATGTACGTTTCAGTACTCTTGTTGGCTGCATCCGTCCAATTTACGTCTGATACATATTCGCCTGAAGAATCTCCTTTATAAATATCTTCCAAACTGCCGTCATCGCAGGAAGTTAACAGCATAAATCCTCCGCAAAACGATAGGATTGTTTTTGAAAATGATAGTATATTACTTTTCATAATTATTCGTATTTTTTAGTTTCCGTTTGTTTCAGAAGCCACCCAACGGTGGGTGTAAACGCCAAAATCCGCATTAAAATAAAGGGTGACATCTGTTTTTACCGTTGCTTCATATACACCGCTGCTTGGTTCGCCCCATTGTAGAAGATCGTCGCAGAATCTGAAACTGTAATCCCATCCATCTGTGCCTGTTGCCAATAGATACAGGTTATAATAACTATCGTCAGTATCCATGTTTGGTGTGCCCTCATCTCTTCCTCTGTTCCCCCAACGGTATTCCGTACCGTTTATCATCATCTTGAAACTGTGGCGTGTTTCTCCACTTCCAGCCCAACTTTCTGTCTGTTTGCGTGCGGTGTAGTTCACTATACCCCATTTGCCATATCCAAGGTAGTTAAAGTCTTGCCTATAGTTGCCCGAAATGTTATATAGCCAAACATCGCCTATCTCATCGTACGAGATGCTCTGCTCGCCCATGTTGATGGTTATCCGGTATATGCCTTCTTTATCTACCTGCATCGTATATTTTTCTCCTTCGTTTCGTTCGCGTAATATGCCTCTTTCGTCGGAGTAGTAATAACATTTCTGGCCACCAACATTTGCCATGAAAACGTAAGGCTGATTAGCCTTCAGCCTGACGAAGGTCTGGTAAATGCCATCGTCTTGTCTTAACATTTGCAGAGCCCGCGTTTCGTCACCATTGTCTTCCGTGCCTGCACCGGTTATATAAATCGGTTCGTCTTCCGAAGGTATGTTGTCTATACCGTCCATCATGAAGATTACGAAAAAGCCTTCGAGCGAACTTATCGAATCGTCCAGCCCACAGTAAGCACGTACTTTCCAGCGCAGAGTCCCGTTCGTGTTGCAGCGGAACTTGGCTAGTTTTCCTATTGCGTTAGCTTGGTAGTGTGACAGTGTTAGTTGCGGTTCCAGTCCATTATTGTCGGATAATGAGATCTCTACAGGGTTAGTGAAATCGCCACCTATTGTGTCTATCAAGACCTCGTAGCGATATACCGTATTGCCATGTGCAGTGGTAGGAGTCCATTTCAGTACGATGTCCGTGAGAGACGAACTGGAAAGCACTACGCGTTCACCGCTCGCCATAGCATCAAGAGTATGCACGGGGTCGGGAGCAACGATAGGTTCATAGTCGTTAGGGTCGAACCCGGGATTGCGTTCGTTGTCGCAGGCTGCCAGTCCTGTAAGGAGAAGCAGCATGGCAACTTTGAAAAATCTTTGTGTCTTCATTTTGTTATTGTCTGATTATAATCTGTTTTCAATATGTGTGAGGGCATGCTGTCGATGCAAACTTGTCTGCATTTACAGTAGTTTCAGAAATATTAGCTCCTTGTGTATAAACTTTTGCATCAAGGGCTGTTCCGGCAGAACCATAGTTCTTGAATGTTCCTGTTTTTATGCCATTGCCAGGAATCCAATAACCTAACAAGTTTTCATTTGCACTTGCTTCTTCAGGAGTATAATATTTGCACATGTCCTCTTTGATTTGTTCCTGCGTACGGGCTGTCTTCCACATGCGTGCCTGGGCAACGTTGCAGTATCCTAGACGGAATTCGCTGTTTCCAGAACGTCCAATCATCAATGCCTCGTCTCCTTTTACTTCGGAAAGGTCAAGATATGTATTAGGACCTACATCAGCATAGGAATTATCGGCAGGCGTTAATTCTTCTTTAACTCCGTTTATATACATCTGGTAAGCGTCCTTTGTACTTTGCTGTGTTCCGTCATACACTATGGCTATATGATACCATTTGCCGTTATCTTGGCGGTCGTTTCCCATTTTTTGCTGGCTACGGAAGCGCGGGTCATCTTTTCCGTCAATTTTAGTGGCTATCTCGAATCTGAGGTCTGTATCTCCATTATTTTCACATCGGAGCAGAAATACACCTTCCAGACCGATAAAAGACTGTAGGGCACGTGAATATGTTGGATAGAACACCATTTCAAAAGTAAGTTGCTGCATCTTGTTATATGGTGGTTGACTAAAAATGCCTTTAGAGCCTATCTTGAAGCAATAATCGCTGTTAAGTTTTGCCGCCATAGAGTTTATTTTCACCGGTAATACCAGTGTCTTATTCGCATCGTCGGTAATAGTCAGTGTAGTTTCTCCCATCCATTTGGCTTCTATTGTTAAGTTTTCTCCATTAATACTTGCAGACTTTATATATTTCAAGTTGTCTTCCGTTAGTTCAGCCAATTGGTAGCCGCCGTTTCCGCGAGATATATTGATTTCCTTGGTACTTTCAAAGCCGTCCAAGGACAGTTCCGTAAGGTTTCCGTCTAATTTTATTTCGTAAGGATTAACTGTGACGGCAATCTCTTCTTTAGAGCCTTTCTGATCTGTCACTATCACTGTCACATCACCTCTTGCTAAAGGCTTCAGAGTGATGAAATTATCCTCTTCCGTGGCTTCCACGATGGGCGATGTTGCTGTTGGCTCACCTTCATCAGTTCGGAATGTGAAAGTGTAACCACCGTTGCCTTTTTCTATCTCTATGGTCTGTACTTCCGTATCGGGTTCCGCAAATGTCGCTTCGTTTGATTTCAGCGTCAAGTCAACTATATTGACAATTATCAGAATGGCAATTGTCTTTTGTTTTTTATCGGTGATGGTGATTTGTACGGGTTCACCCTGTGGAGTTTCTTCTATGGCTGTTACGGAAAACACCTGGCCAGAGAGTTCGTCTAACTTTATATATCGTTCGGCACCTTCCGGCATCGTAATCTTGTAGTCCCCGTTTCCGGTAAGTATTTCTATCGTTTTCTTTTCTCCGATAAACAACTCAATTCCTTCTTCAGGAATGTCGGTTGTCAAATCCCAAAGTTTTGCTACCTGCACTTTTATCCTTGCAGTCTTTTTACGTCCGTCTATAACTAAGATTGTTGTCTCAGCACGGTTGTTTTCATCGAGGACACTGTTTTCTGTCGCCTTGATTGTCACCTTATCGCCGTCGATTGTCGCCGTAGCCACCGATTCGTCGAAAGTTTTTACAGAGTAGTCTCCGTTTCCGGAAGTGATACTTACGGTGATTTCGTCACCTTGCAGTAATGTCACCGCACTGTTGTCGATGACAAGGTCTGCTGCCGGCTGTACTGTCTCTTGTTCCTCTTCCTTGCCACATGAAGCGATGATGACTGGAAACAGTAAAGCTGTGAATAGCCTTAATGCAAATTTCTTTTTCATTTTCACCAAGTATTAGTTAATAGTTAAATAAAAGTTCATAGTTCGTCTCGGACTTTTTGGCAAAGATAGAATGGCAGGGAGAATAAAGAATAGTTAGTTTGTTATTTTTTTTATCATTGGCACAATTGTTTACTACATTATCACAATGTTTTACTTACTCGAGTTTTGCAACGTGCAAAGTCTGCAAGAATTTAATTGGATTCGTCGGTTTGTTGATGCTAACTTATTCAACCGTCTTGCAAATCCGATGGAAAAAATGTGTGTGTAAAAAAATACGGAATCAAACGCTTCGTCATTTTGATTGGAACGACAAAGCGTTTGATTCCGAACAACGAAGAGTTTTTGTCACGGTTATTTATTCGTTATTATTGTTTTTATTGTCTTCGTTTATCTCTTTGAGTTGCCTCTTCCTAAAATCTTTTGGCGTGCAGCCGTACATTTCGCGAAAGGCTTTAAAAAAGGATACTTTGTTGGAAAAACCTGAATCGAACACTATTTCATCAACCGTTTTGTGCGTCGTTAGTAGTAAATCCTTAGCCACATGCAAACGGCAGAACTTAATCAGGGTGGCAGGACTACCGTTGCCAGTTTCTTCCATTTTACGGTACAGGCTTCTTGAACTCATAGCTAATTTTTCGGCGATGAACTTTGTTGTCAGTTCGCTATTTGTTATATTGTCATTTATGATTTTCAGTACCGATTGCAGGAATTTTTTCGAGTCCCTATGCATGAGCTTTCCTTCTGTTTTTTCGAAAGAACTGATTGGCGAACTGAAATAGCTTTTTAGTCTTTCTTTGCGTTCCATTACTTGCATGACAGATATGCGTAGGAATTCCGTACTGAACGGTTTCGTGATATACATCTCAGCTCCGGAGGAAATAGCTTCCATTTGCTGTTGCATTTCGTAGTGTCCGGAAATGATTATTATAGGTATATGCGAAGTTTCTTTTTGCGACTTTATTCTTTTTACCAGTTCTATTCCGTTTGTATCTGGCATTTTAATATCGCATATAATAACGTTTGGAGACATCTCATTCAACACATCTTCAGTCTTGCCTGCATCTTGTAACGTCACCACATTGAAGTCGTTCGAGAAGATTTCTCCAATAAGCCATAAAATCTCTATTTCATCGTCAATAACCAAAATCGTCGGACGCATTTTGTCAAACTCGTAATCAGGCAGTTTAATCATAGGTTGCATATATATTTTTTCAGGAATATATTCCGATGTGATGCGCTTTTCTTTCTGGTTGTCAGGACTGAGAGCTGGTAATGTCAGAGTAAACACAACCCATCCGCCAGGTGAGTTCTCTGCTTTTAGCTCGCCATCCAATAACTGCGCCATGTTATACGAAATGGCTAATCCTAATCCATTACGTGAGAAATTTTTCTTATCCTGATTCTCGAAACTATCCAATATGGTATAGCGATTGAAAAGCCTCTGAAAATCACTGTCTTTAATGTAGCTGCCTTCGTTTGCCACACAAATCTTCAGAAATCCTTCTTTGGTTTCCAAGCTTACTTTTATGCATTTACCCGATGGCGTGTATTTGAATGCATTCGAAATCAAATTAATGACAATTGTATTTAGAAAACCTTTGTCCGTATTCCACGACATGTCTTCGGATATTTTGCTCATAAATCTGATATTCCTTGATTTTGCTATTTCTACGAAGCTTCTTGTTAGGCTTTTCATGAGTAACGATACGTCTAATGTTTCTATTATGAGTTCCCTGTGTCCAGTTTCTATTCTGCGAAACTCTATCAGCTCGTTAATCAAATATTTCAAGCGCTCTGCATTTACTTGTATCATCTGTACATAGTCCGATACAAATTTGTTTAATCCTTTTGTGGAAAGAATGCGCTCGCAAGGTCCGCAAATCAATGTCAGTGGTGTGCAGAATTCATGTGCTATGTTAGTGAAAAAGCTGAGCTTGGACTCGAATACGTTCTTTTGGTGGCGTCTTTCAATTTCATTTAGCATTTCTTGTTTTTTACGTCTCATTCGCATAGTGGCAGAGTGAACAAACAGTCCTATTATTGTGAGAACACATATTGAATAAATTATTTTTGCCCACCATGATGTGTACCATGGATTGGCAATACATATAGTCAATGAATATATTTTACTCTCACTATCGAAAACACTGTTGTAATATTTTACCTGTAATGTGTATTCCCCAGGAGCCATGTTTGTGAAAGCAATACTACTTTCCGTACCATTGTTTATCCATTGTTCGCTTAATCCTTTTAACTTGTATGAGAAAGTATAATTGTTGCCGTTCAAAAAATCCACACATATAAAAGATACGGAGAAGAAATTCTGATTGTAATCCAAATTCAATTTTTTTTCTCCGTTTTCCAAAGTTATGTATTCTCCTAAGCTGTATTGCTTTCCGAATATTGACAACTTGTCAAAATATATAGGTGGCATGTATGGATGTTCTGTTTGTCCGTCTGCTGTAATTGTAACAAATCCGTTTATACCTCCAAAATATAACACGCCTGTTTGTGGGTCACGGAAAGCTGCCCCGTCGCAGAACTCCACAACTCTCAGGCCGTCGCCGACCCCATACGTCCTAAACACGTTGCTACGTGTGTCAAAATTTATCATTCCCATGTTTGTGCTCAGCCAAAAAATATACGGCGAGGTTTTCAGTATTTCATGTATCGTGCTGTTTGGGAATCCGTCTTTGGTATTGAAAAGATGGTATGACGAATCTGGGGATAGCTTGATAAGTCCGTAGCTTGTTCCCAAGAGATAGCTTCCGCAACTATCCTTGTTGATTGCAAGAATGTTGTTCAGTGTCATATTATCATATTTGTGGGTAGCGACAGGCTCAAGTACATCGGTTTTCTCATTGTATCGGAATACTCCATAACCTTTATTACCAAAAAGAGGTGGGTTTTCGTCTTCATGGTAAATGGTAAAAAAATAATTTGATCCTATCTGGCCTTCATTAATAGTATAAATACGCATATCCTCAAGCCTGGGAGTGTCGGGACTCCCTGTCAGCTGCGCCTTAACTATCCCCATGCCTACACTTGCTATCCATAACTCTGAGTTCTTGGTCTCATATATGTCGTGTATGTATTTTAAATGTTTGCCATTAATTATGACTGGAAGTCTTCTGATGCGTTTGTCTTTATATGAGTAATAGCATAAGCCTTCCTCGTTGCCAATCCATAACAGGTTATGCTTGCTTTTGGAAAAGCAATAGACGGCATTACTGCCTATATCTGAGTTTGAGATTGTAAGCATTTCGGTCTTGCAATCGAATATCTCTTTCTTCGCGTCATAATTATATGCCTTGATGATGCCGTTGCCTTTTGTTCCTATCCATAATGTCCGTTCATCGTCAATATGAAGTGCTCTTACAGGGGTTACGGCTTTTCTATATAAATTGCTTAATACAACTGATTTTATGGAATAAAGAGGGTTTGAGTAAAGATACACACCTTGCCCGTCTGTGCCAATCCAAATAGCATCTTGAAAGTGGTCTTTTATCATGCAGAAAACTCCGCTGTTTATTGGAATTTGCTGGATGTCATATTCTTGGGAATCATCCCGTTTTTCCAATATTAAAAGTCCGTCCATGAGGAAACCGATAAAAAACTTATCGTGATAGCGGATTATTGATGATATTTTCCCATGGGTCTGTATTTCCTTCCTTAAATTGGATATTAGTGTATTAACCTTGGATTTTAAATTGTAAGAAAAAAAGTTGTATTCCTTGTCTATATATAACAGATGTTCATCGTCATTGAAACAATATAGTAGGCTTGACCTGTAGATTAGCTCTGGTTGCCGTGACTCTAAAGTTATTTCTCCGGAAGGCTCATGGATAATTTCAAAGCACCGGTTGTAGCCTGCCATGGTTATCCATATCAGGTTGCGTTCATCAATAAAAAAATTTAAAATGTCTGATATTAGCACTCCAGTGATGCTGATTTTCTTGAATTTGGTCTCATTTTTCGGGCAATAGTAAATACTATTGCTTTCTTGTATGATAAACAGGTTTCCATATTTATCCTTATCCATTAAGAATAGTTTCTGAAACTCGCTGTAATGGATTATTCCGTTTGTTTTACGGTCTAGACGGTTTAACCCATGATAAGTTTGAACCCAATATATGTCATTGCCGGTGTAAACGATGCGATCTATTAGATTGCCGGTAAGATAGTCTATGGCATTGGCAATCTTAAACTCTTCTATCTTTTGACCGTTGTAAACATTCATGCCATCGCATGTGCCAATCCATAGCATACCGTAATCATCCTGACACAATGAAGTGATGGAACTATTTGTCATATATTCCTTGTCTGCTATTTGCTTAAGGTTATATGAATGGATGTTGTTCCAAATGTTTGTCAGAATTAATAAAATAAGGATTGTCTGTTTTCTCATAATATTAAAAATTATTTTCTATTTATTATATTGCAAAAGTAAAAAAACTTTTGGTAAATTCTTTTGCAGGAAAAAATATAGGTAAAGATTTGCGACATAGTAGTTAATGTTATAGACAAATTCCTTTTTTATAATCTAATAATAATAGTAAGGGCTTCTTCTATCATTATTTTTGTCTCAAATTTTTTTAATCCATTAAACTTATTATTTCATGGAAACACTTTCATTTTCAATTAAACGTTTACTGATTTTGTTTTGTGCCATTTTGTGCACTATACCATTTTATGCAGTTAAAACCCCTGTTGATTATGTCAGCACATTAGTCGGCACACAATCGAAATTCGAATTGTCAACCGGTAATACTTATCCTGCAATAGCATTGCCATGGGGAATGAATTTTTGGACACCTCAGACGGGTAAAATGGGCGATGGGTGGACATATACTTATAACGCTGATAAAATTCGTGGATTCAAGCAGACTCATCAGCCAAGTCCGTGGATGAACGATTATGGTCAGTTTGCAGTAATGCCTGTTACCGGTGGACTTGTGTTCGACCAAGACAGGCGTGCCAGCTGGTTCTCGCACAAAGCTGAGGTTGCAAAACCATATTATTATAAGGTCTATCTTGCAGATCATGACGTGACAACAGAGATTGTCCCGACAGAGCGTGCCGCGATGTTTCGTTTTACCTATCCGGAAACAAATAATGCCTATATGGTATTGGATGCATTCGACAGGGGATCATACGTAAAAGTAATTCCAGAAAAAAACAAGATTGTAGGTTATTCCACTAAAAACAGCGGTGGTGTGCCTGAAAATTTCAAAAATTATTTCGTAATAGAATTTGACAAGCCGTTCACTTTTGTAGCCACGGCAATGGACAACAGCATATATCCTGAAGAAACCGAAGTGAAAGGTAACCACGCAGGGGCTGTAGTGGGATTTAAGACAACAAAAGGAGAAATGGTACATGTAAGGATTGCATCGTCGTTCATCAGCCACGAGCAAGCGGAACTGAACCTTAATGAACTTGACGACAAAACTTTCGACCAGCTTGTTGCGGAAGGAAAAGAAAAATGGAACAACGAATTGGGTAAGATAGATATAGATGATGATAACACAGACAACCTTCGTACGTTTTATTCATGCCTATATCGCTCTTTGCTGTTCCCACGCAGTTTTTACGAGATTGACAAAGACGGCAAAGTGATGCATTACAGCCCGTATAATGGTAAGGTGCTTCCAGGGTATATGTTTACTGATACAGGTTTTTGGGATACATTCCGTACTTTGTTCCCATTGCTTAATCTGGTATATCCTTCGATGAATGTAAAAATGCAGGAGGGGCTTGTGAATGCATACAAGGAAAGCGGTTTCTTGCCAGAATGGGCGAGCCCAGGACACAGAGATTGCATGGTAGGAAACAATTCCGCATCCGTAGTGGCAGATGCCTATATTAAAGGTTTACGAGGTTATGACATTGAGACTTTATGGAAAGCGTTGAAGCATGGTGCGAACGCACATCTGAAGGGCACTGCTTCTGGGCGTGTGGCTTATGATGCTTATAACAGTTTGGGGTATGTCCCGAACAATATTGGCATAGGACAAAGTGTGGCTCGTACTTTGGAATATGCTTATAACGATTGGGCCATTTATACTTTGGGAAAGAAGTTAGGAAAGCCTGACAGTGAAATAGGAATTTATAAAAAACGTGCTATGAATTATAAGAACGTATATCATCAAGAATATAAACTTATGGTGGGAAAGGATGATAAAGGTACGTTCAATCCGAATTTTAGGGCCGTTGACTGGAGCGGAGATTTCTGCGAGGGAAACAGTTGGCATTGGAGTTTCTGTGTGTTCCACGACCCTCAGGGACTTATCGACTTAATGGGTGGTAAAAGAGAATTCAATACTATGATGGATTCAGTGTTTGTTATCCCAAGCAGGTTAGGACTGGAGAGCAGGGGCATTATCCACGAGATGCGCGAAATGCAAGTAATGAATATGGGACAATATGCCCATGGTAATCAGCCAATCCAGCATATGGTATATTTATATAATTACTCAGGCGAACCATGGAAGGCACAATATTGGATACGCGAAATAATGAATAAGTTGTATTCGGCCGCACCCGATGGATATTGCGGAGATGAAGACAATGGCCAGACTTCTGCATGGTATGTATTTTCAGCGTTGGGTTTTTATACAGTTTGTCCCGGAACGGATGAATACATAATTGGCAGTCCTATTTTCAAATCTGCAAAATTGCACTTGGAAAACGGCAATACAATTGTCTTAAAATTGGACAATACTGGAAACGATTATCGTTATGTAAACGATATGAAAGTAAACGGAAAGTTATATTCACGTAATTACCTTACTCATGACCAATTAATCGATGGCGCTAACATACAGTTCAGAATGAGCAAGACACCCAATAAAAAGCGTGGCATCTCCGAAAAGGATGCACCTTATTCTTTCTCTTTGGAATAAAAGTATTATTTTAGCATAGTAATAACAATTAATTAAGTATTTATGAAACTAAAAGTTTTATTGTCTGTTGTAATAATTTCAATAGTTTTTTATGCTTGTAACAATAAGAAGTGTCCTGTGTCAATCATTGCAGCATCTTATAACTTAAGGAATGCAAACCACAATGACTCAGTAAATGGTAATGGATGGGGATTGCGCTATCCCGTGATAGCGGGAATAGTGCAATATCACGACTTCGACATTTTTGGAACACAAGAGTGTTTCATTCATCAATTGGAAGACATGAAAAAGGCTTTGCCAGAATATGATTACATCGGAGTGGGACGGGACAACGGTAAGACTGAAGGAGAACATTCCGCAATTTTTTACCGTACAGACAAGTTTGAAGTGATAGACAAAGGTGACTTTTGGATGTCGGAGACCCCTGATGTACCAAGCAAAGGTTGGGATGCCGTGTTGCCGCGTATTTGCAGTTGGGGGCATTTCAAATGCAAGGACTCAGGATTTGAATTCCTTTTTTTTAATCTTCATATGGACCATATTGGGAAGAACGCTCGGGTGGAAAGCGCATTGCTTGTGCTAAAAAAGATGAAAGAAATCGGAGATGGGCTTCCAGTAATCTTGACGGGGGATTTTAATGTTGACCAAACCCATAAGTCATATGATGTACTTGTTAATAAGTGGACACTTTGTGATTCTTATGAAAAATGTGACATTCGTTATGCTACAAATGGCACGTTCAATAATTTTGATCCTAATAGTTTCACGAAAAGTCGTATAGATCATATTTTTGTGTCTCCGGATTTTCATGTCAAGAAATACGGTGTGCTGACTGATACTTATAGGACTAGTGTGAACAACGAAAACATGCAGACAAACGACTGCCCAAGTGAAATAGACATAAAAGATTGTCAGGCCCGTGTGCCGTCTGATCATTTCCCCGTCGTAGTTGAACTTGAAGTTCTACGCTGATGTAAGTGTGAAACTGCCAACTCAAAATTCAGACATATGAAAAATATACATTTAGTAACCAGCCTGCTATTTTGCTTTGCCTTTTCTGTAGGACATGCACAAGAGAAGAACTATTATCTTTCTGTTGCTGATTCCATATTGTTTAATATTTTAGAACTTTATAAGACAAACGACGGACTTCTTACTGAAACTTATCCAGTCAATCCTGAACAAAAAATAACATATTTGTCGGAAGGTATTTCTTTCGAAGGTTCACTAAAGTCTTCTTTCCTGTGGCCGTATTCTGGGATGCTGTCTGCATGTGTGTCTTTGTATAAAGTTACAGGAAACAAGAAGTATGATGAACTGATGGAACAGAAAATCTTGCCAGGACTGGAACAGTATTGGGATGACGAACGTCAGCCTCCATCTTACCAATCGTATCCGGTGAAATATGGTCAGCATGGACGTTATTATGACGACAACATTTGGATTGCATTGGATTATTGCGATTACTATGAGTTGACACATAAATGCTATTACCTAAGTAAAGCAATAGCCTTATTTCAATACATATACAGCGGATGGACTGAAGAACTGGGAGGAGGTATATTTTGGTGTGAGCAGAATAAGGCTTCCAAACATTCTTGTTCCAATGCTCCTTCATCGGTACTTTGTGTGAAACTGTATAGGTTGACAAAGGATGACAAATACCTGAAAAAGGCTAAGGAAACTTATGAATGGACAAAAAAATGGTTATGTGACCCATTGGACTTCCTTTATTGGGACTATGTAGACTTGAAAGGTGTAATAGCAAAAGAAAAGTATGCTTATAACAGCGGTCAGATGATCCAGGCAGGAGTATTACTCTATGAAGAAACAGGTGACAAAAAGTATCTGGAAGATGCACAACGTACTGCTGCAAATACGGATGTCTTTTTCCGCACAAAGGCAGATAAGAAAAAACCGACATTAAAAGTTCATAAGGATATGTCGTGGTTTAATGTAATCTTGTTCAGAGGATTGAAGGCATTGTATGAGATAGACGGAAACAGCAAGTATGTGGATGCCATGGCAGACAATGCACAATATGCTTGGAATAACTACAGGGATGAAAACGGACTGATGGGCAGGGACTGGTCTGGGCATAACAATGAACGATATAAGTGGTTACTTGACAATGCTTGCCTTGTGGAATTATTTGCGGGAATTTACCAACTCAAGAATTTACAAAATAAAAAACTTAAACATTAAAAAACTTAAATACCATGAATATGAATAAGACAAAGTTTTTTTGCTTTTCCATAGCTCTTTTGGGTATGGCTGACATACATGCTATGGCTGAAAATAGTTTTATTGTCAAGCAAGACAATATAAAGGTGTACCAGTATCATACCAACCGTCCGGAACCATCCAAGCGCTTGTTTGAGTCAAAAGCTGTGGAAGAACAGATTATAAGAATTAAACGATTGTTGACTAATGCGCGTTTGTCATGGATGTTTGAGAATTGTTTCCCTAATACGCTTGACACAACAGTTTATTTCGACGGCAAAGATGATACATTTGTATATACAGGTGATATTCATGCCATGTGGTTGCGTGATTCTGCTGCACAGGTATGGCCTTATGTGCAACTGGCCAACAAAGACCCTGAACTGAAAAGAATGTTGGCGGGAGTTATAAATCGTCAGTTCAAATGCATTAATATAGATTCTTATGCAAATGCTTTCAATATGAATGCGGAAGGGGGAGAATGGATGAGCGATTTGACTGACATGAAGCCTGAACTGCATGAAAGGAAATGGGAAATAGATTCATTGTGTTATCCTATACGCCTTGCCTATCATTATTGGAAGGTGACAGGCGATACAAGCGTGTTTTCCGACGAATGGCTTTCAGCAATCGCAAATATTCTAAAAACATTCAAAGAACAACAACGTAAGGATGATTCAAAGGGACCTTATCGTTTTCAACGCAAGACAGAACGAGCACTTGATACACTAACAAACGACGGATGGGGGAATCCAGTGAAACCAGTCGGGTTGATAGCCTCGGCTTTCCGTCCGTCGGATGATGCAACCACTTTCCAGTTTCTTATTCCTTCTAATTTCTTTGCTGTAACATCATTGCGCAAGGCTGCGGAAATATTGACTAAAGTGAACAAAAAAAACGAACTGTCTGACGAATGCAAATCGTTAGCTGATGAAGTGGAAAAAGCCTTGAAAAAACATGCCATATACAATCATCCAAAATACGGCAATATATATGCATTCGAGGTTGATGGTTTCGGCAACCATTTGTTGATGGATGATGCAAATGTGCCAAGTTTGCTCGCTATGCCTTATTTGGGTGACGTAGATATAGATGACCCTGTTTATCAGAATACACGAAAGTTCGTATGGAGCGAGGATAATCCCTATTTTTTTAAAGGCACGGCAGGAGAGGGTATTGGCGGACCGCATATCGGATATGACATGATTTGGCCGATGAGTATAATGATGAAAGCGTTTACAAGCCAAGATGACGAGGAAATAAAGTTCTGTATAAAAATGCTTATGGATACAGATGCCGGAACAGGATTCATGCACGAATCATTCCATAAAGATGATTCTAAAAAATTTACACGCGCATGGTTTGCATGGCAAAATACATTGTTCGGGGAATTGATTCTAAAACTAGTTAACGATGGAAAGGTTGATTTGTTGAATAGCATACATTGATTTTAATACAAGACTGAAATTTAGCTTTCTTTACTGTTGATTAGCAAATTCAACTTTATATTAAACAATGTTTCAGTTACGAGTTGACAAGTGTTTTGTAAGTGACATTTTTTTATCCAATAAGAAAAGTTATATCATTTAGAAGAATTTTTATCAGTTCCATTGAAACTGAAAGTAAGCAAAGTTAAACTTACCTTAATTCCGCAACACTTTGATTTAAATTAATTTATAAGTTCCTGAGCAACAAAAAGTTGCCCAGGATTTTGCTGTGTCAGATTTTTCACTTATCTTAGTGTTGCAATTAGAAAACAAGCGAAAATCGTAACAAGGCATGGCAAAGGTACAAATAAAATCTGAGAAACTCACACCTTTTGGAGGAATTTTTTCAATCATGGAGAAATTTG
>ENA-OOZG01000327-OOZG01000327.1-human-gut-metagenome-genome-assembly--contig:-NODE-327-length-40272-cov-6.013203_pt1 | contig 40272 bp, 36 predicted proteins | sample MGYA00241706_ERZ501384 | MGnify/ENA primary metagenome ERZ501384 (study PRJEB25962, sample SAMEA2042742) | human gut metagenome | biome: human gut; feature: human-associated habitat; material: faeces...
GACATCTGTCACCGCCCGGCTTGGCTGTTATATTTCAGTGAAAAGTTATTTCAGGTCGGCGATTAGCTGGCGAGCGGCAGTTTCGGCGCTGTCGTTAGAGCCGAGGCGCTGTCTGACGGTTTTGTAGCCATCGAGCATAGCGCTCCGTTCAGGGCTGTCGGCAAGCAACGGCGCGAGGTGGGCGGCGATGTTGTCGGGGTTGCATAGGTGGAGCAGCAGTTCGGGCACCACTTCTTTGTCGGCGATAAGGTTTGGCAACGACACGAATCTCACTTTCAGAATGTGTTCAAACAGCTTGTATGACAGTTTTGAGCCGTTTGCCCTGTAGCATACCACCTGCGGTGTGCCGATTGCTGCGGTCTCAAGAGTCGCCGTTCCCGATGTCACCAATGCGGCTTGGGAGTGGGCGAGCAGCGGATAGGCAGCGTCGTAGATTATCTTCATTCCTGGCACCACCGACTCGTAAAAGCCACTGTCGACATTAGGCGCGCCTGCCACAATGGCCTGCACGTTTGGAAACCGGCTTGCGGCTTCAGCCATGAGCGGAAGGTTGTTGCGGATTTCTCCAAGCCGCGACCCCGGTAGCAGTGCAACGGTCGGTCTGTCGTTGTCAAGCCCGTTGGCGCGGAAGAATTCCTCTTTTGACGGCATTGTCAGCATCGCCTCCGCTATCTCGTTGGCTGTTGGGTTGCCCACATAGTCCACATGGTAGTCGTGGCGTGCGAAAAATTCAGTTTCGAACGGCAGTATAGAGAAAACTTTCTTGACGTATTTCTTTATCGACTTTACGCGCCATTCCTTCCATGCCCATACTTTCGGAGAGATGTAGTAGTAGGCCGGGATTCCGATATTGAACGCGTATTTAGCTATTTTCAGATTGAACGACGGGTAGTCGATGAGAATAAGTGCGTCGGGGCGGAATTCGGCAATCGCCTTCTTTGCCCGTTTCATGTTGCCGAGGATTGTTGGCAGATGGCGCAGCACCTCGGAGAACGCCATAAAAGCCATCTCCTTGTAGTGTGTTATGGGACGGCATCCTGCGGCATGCTCCATACAGTCGCCTCCGAAGAATGCAAACGAGGCGTTGTCGTCGTTTTTGCGAATAGCTTTGATCAGGCGTCCGGCATGCAGGTCGCCCGATGCTTCGCCAGCGATAAGAAAGTATTTCATAAGCGCAAAGATAGTGAAAAATTCCTATGAGAAGGCTTGAAACGCTATTGATAGTTGGATATGAAAGCCACATAAGTTACCTTTGTAATGAAAATCGGTGATAATGGAAGACAAAGTAGTGAAAATCGACATACGGGAAGCCATATCCGGCAAGCTGCCAAAGGCATCGCGCTGGATACCAGGATTCGTTTACCGTTGGCTTGCCCGCCTGATTCGTCAGGACGAACTCAACCGAGTGCTTTGCGAAAACCGAGGCAAGACAGGCAGCGCTTTCGCGGAAGGCGCGTTGCAGACGCTCGGCGTGAGCGTTAGCGTGATGGGCGAGGAGAATATCCCCGCTTCCGGCAGGTTTGTATTTGTGTCCAATCATCCTCTCGGCGGGCTTGACGGCATCGGTCTGATAGCGTTTCTCGGAAAGCGTTACGGCGACGACCACCTGCGTTTTCTTGTCAACGATGTGCTGATGGCAGTGAAGCCGCTCGACAACGTGTTTTTGCCAATCAACAAATACGGCAGCCAGTCGCGCGAGTCGATGCGGGCAGTCGACGCAGCCTATGCCGGCGATTTCCAGATAGGCACTTTCCCAGCCGGACTGTGTTCTCGAGAGGGAGACGACGGCCGCGTTCGCGACCTTGAATGGAAGAAATCGTTTGTCGCCAAGAGCGTGGAAACGCATCGAGACGTCATTCCTGTATATTTTAGCGGTCTTAATTCAAGATTTTTTTATAAATTTGCAAAATTCCGCAAGAAGTTGGGCATCAAGTTCAACATAGAGTTGATTCTTCTGCCCGGCGAGATGGTTAAGAATCGAGGGTCGAAATTTGAAATACGTGTAGGCAAGCCTATCCCCTGGACCACCTTCACCTCCGCCCGCCGCAGTGGCGAGTGGGCAGAAATAGTGAAGGATAAAGTGTATGGTATGGCAGACGAGCAATAGAAAATGAAAGTAGACAGCATCATAGCTCCGGTTCATAAGAGCCTGTTGAAGATGGAGCTGACGGAGGCGCGTTTTCTCCGAAGCACAAATAAAGGGCACAATGAAATCTACATTGTCGATGCCCATAACTCTCCCAACGTGATGTGGGAGATAGGTCGTTTGCGCGAGATAGCGTTCCGCACGTCGGGGGGCGGCACAGGCAAGAGCGCCGATATCGATGAGTTTGACACGATGGAGGAGCCGTGCCAGCAGCTGATTGTGTGGAATCCGGAGGCGGAGGAAATCATAGGCGGCTATCGTTTCCTTCTTGGTGAGAATATGAAGATGGACAAGAACGGAGTGCCGCGGATAGCGATGTCGCACATGTTTGGTTACTCACAGGAGTTTTTGAAAGAGAAACTTCCGTACACGCTTGAGCTTGGGCGCTCGTTTGTGTCGGTGGAATACCAGTCGACCAAGGCAGGCGTCAAGGCACTCTATGCGCTCGACAACCTGTGGGACGGACTCGGCGCGCTTACGGTGGTCTATCCGAATCTGAAGTATTTTTTCGGCAAGATGACGATGTATCCAAGTTATCCTCACGAATGCCGCAACATGATCCTGTATTTTCTTGACAAATATTTTCACGACAACGACCGCCTCGTGTATCCGTTGCATCCTCTCGACGCTCGCATCGACGAAGACAAGATGCGTCACATCTTCACAGGGTCGACATTCCGCGAGGACTATAAGATTCTCAACAGCCATATCCGGAGCCATGGCATCAATATCCCGCCGCTTGTCAACTCCTATATGAATCTGTCGCCGAAGATGCTTGTGCTCGGCACGGCAATCAATGATGAGTTTGGCGACGTTGAGGAAACGGGTATCTTTTTTGCGATATCCGACATCTATGAGGACAAGAAAATGCGTCATATCCGCACGTTCTATCACCGATTCATTGAGTATCGGCAGGAACTGGTGAGAAGAATGAGAGACTATTCACGAAACAGAAAGCAATAAATAATGAATAAGAAATCAATCATTGCCACGCTTGTAGCGTTTTCGGCTATCGGAGTGGCATCGGCAGAAGCGCCATTGCAGGTTGAAGGCTCTGTGAGCGCGAATGCCGGCAGCGGCGACTTTGCGCCATATTTTATGATGGCCAACCGTGGCGGGACGCTTACGCAGCCAAAGGCGGTTGAGCTTCGCGTCAAGGCACTGAAGAATTTTGACTTGAGCGAGAGGTTCAGCTATGGTTTCGGTGCCGACCTTGTGGGAGGTTATCAGTCGAAATATACGCAGTATGACCAAGCCGTCAATACACCGGCAGTGCAGGGGCATCATCCCAATGCAATATGGTTGCAGCAGCTTTATGGAGAGGTGAAGTATCGCGGAGTGTATTTGTCGGTGGGCATGAAAGAGCGCACGTCGCCATTGATGAACGACAGTCTCGGAGTGGGCGACTACACGCAGTCGAACAACGCCCGTCCGCTTCCGCAGGTGCGTGCCGGTTTTGTTGATTTTCAAAACATCCCGTTTACCAACGGATGGGTGCAGATACAGGGCGAGATAGCCTATGGCTACTACATGCAGGACGATTGGTTTGAAGACCATTTCAACTACTATAATGGCTTTATCAACACGGGCGAATATTATAACTATAAGCGGTGCTATTTCCGCACCAAGCCGTCGAAGCCGTTCTCGGTTACTGTCGGCATGCAGATGGTGACGGAATTCGGCGGCACTGCCACGTCCTATAGCTATGACAGCGGTGAGGGAAAAGTGAACGCGAAAGAGGATCGCTATGACACAACGTGGAAAGACTTTGTCAGAGCGTTTTTTGCGTCGGAGGGCGGAAGCAATCCGGGCGATGCTTCCTATCATTATGGCAACACGCTTGGCTCATGGGACTTCGTGGCTCGCTATCGGCTGAAAGACAACAGCGAGATTAAAGCGTTTTTCCAAAAGCCGTTTGAAGACGGGTCGGGCATCGGTTGGATGAACGGTTTCGACGGCATTTGGGGTCTGGAATATAAGAATGCGAAAAAGGGAATTGTCAATGGCGCGGTTATGGAGTATGTAGACTTCACCAACCAAAGCGGACCGATGCATTGGGCCCCGCACGACCATCCCGGCACTAAATTTACGGATCAGGTGACAGGCGGCGACAGTTATTATCAGAATTTCCGTTGCAACCCTTACAGCAATTTCGGCATGTCGCAAGGCACAATGTTTATCCCGTCTACAATCTATGACCGACGTGGAGAAAACCGCATTTATGACAACCGTGTCAGAGGATTTCAAATCGGTGTGAGCGGCAATATTTACGCTCCGCTTGAATATCGTCTTCTCGTAAACTACCGCAAGTCGTGGGGCACATATTCCAATCCACGTCTGGCGGTGGTCGACAACACATCGTTTATGCTTGAGGGAACATACCATTTCAAGCAGGTGAAAGGGCTGACGCTTAACGGACAGGTGGCGTTTGACAAGGGAACGCTTGCCGGCGGCGACAATTTCGGAGTGTTGCTCAGTGTGAAATACAATGGATTATTTGATATTTTCAAACGATAGGAAATGAAGAAGTTGACGATAATATTTGCTTTTATGGCGATGCTTGCCATGTCGGGCTGCGTGCAGAACAACGGTCATATCGGGCATTGGTTCGGACAGTGGAAAGTGGAGCGTGTGGCCATTGACGGTCAGGATGATGCGGATTACGAAGGCGGCGTGTTCTTTTGCTTTCAAGGCGCGGTGTTCGGAGTGCGGACAAGCACCGGCGGGATGTGGTACGGAAGATGGGAGGAAAACGACAAAGGCACGGTGGATGTGGTGTTCAATACCGATGAGAGTGCTGTGCCTCCGGCTTATTTGCATGTGCATCTTGATGAAAAAATGGTTTTCCGCCTTGTGTCGCACAAAGGCAGCGACAAGGTGCTTGAATATGTGGGGCCTGACGGCAAGACCTATACCTACTATCTTAAGAAATGGTAGCCGATTGGGAAATCCCGTTGAAAAGTAGTACTTTTGCAAATCAATAAGAAAACAAATAAAAAAACATATATCGATGAATAATTTCGTTGAAGAACTAAAATGGCGCGGTATGGTGCACGACATGATGCCGGGCACAGAAGAGCAATTGCAGAAAGAAATGACTACTGCCTATGTCGGCATCGACCCAACGGCAGACTCTCTGCACATCGGACATTTGGTGAGCGTAATGATTTTGCGCCACTTCCAGCGTTGCGGCCATAAGCCGTTGGCGCTTATCGGCGGAGCAACAGGAATGATCGGCGACCCGTCGGGAAAGTCGGCAGAGCGCAATCTGTTGACAGAGGAAGTGCTTCGTCACAACCAGGACTGCATCAAGAAGCAGCTGTCTAAATTCTTGGATTTCGACAGCGACGCTCCCAACGCAGCCGAGTTGGTCAACAACTATGACTGGATGAAGGAATTCTCGTTCCTCGACTTCGCGCGCGAGGTGGGCAAGCATATCACAGTGAACTATATGATGGCGAAAGACAGCGTGAAGCGTCGTTTGAACGGCGAGGCCCGCGACGGACTGTCGTTCACCGAGTTTACTTATCAGCTGCTCCAGGGTTATGACTTCCTGCACCTTTACGAGACAAAGAACTGCAAACTCCAGATGGGCGGCAGCGACCAATGGGGCAACATCACCACAGGAACCGAGTTGATACGCCGCACGAACGGCGGAGATGCTTTCGCCCTCACATGTCCGCTCATCACGAAAGCCGATGGAGGCAAGTTTGGCAAGACAGAGTCGGGCAACGTATGGCTTGACCCGCGCTACACATCGCCTTACAAATTCTATCAGTTCTGGCTCAACGTCAGCGACGACGATGCCCAGCGCTACATAAAAATCTTCACATTCCTCAGCCGTGAGGAGGTAGAGGCGTTGGTTGCGGAGCATCTTCAGGCTCCTCATCTGCGTCTGCTCCAGAAGCGATTGGCAAAAGAGGTGACAGTGATGGTTCACTCTGAGGCAGATTATGAGTCGGCGGTAGAGGCGTCAAACATCCTCTTCGGCAATGCCACAGCCGATGCTCTCCATAAACTTGACGAAGACACATTCCTCGCGGTGTTTGAGGGAGTGCCTCAGTTTGAGGTGTCGCGCGACGTGGTTGCCGGCGGAGTCAAGGCGGTTGACCTTTTTGCCGAGCATGCCAAGATTTTTGCATCTAAAGGCGAGATGCGCAAGTTGACCCAGGGTGGCGGTGTTTCGCTCAACAAGGAAAAGCTTGCGGCGTTTGACCAGGAGGTGACAACAAAAGATTTGCTTAACGATAAGTATCTGCTTGTGCAGCGAGGCAAGAAAAATTATTTCTTGATAGTTGTGAAGTAGGTAAAATGCGCATATAGACAAAACGCGACCAGAATGCCGTGATTCGGCTTGCTGGCCGCGTTTCTCTTTTTTACGAAAATCTCAACGAGTTAAAAATGTGGTTTTGATGGGGCATGTTGCTGAGCCAGTGTAAAAAAAGCGGATTGTAAAAAGGAGGAAAATTTTGCTCAGAAAAATAAACGAAAGCAAATGCTGCCTGAACAGGTTTTAGATTGTAATTAGATATGATAAATTGTTACTACGTTGATAGAGTGCGGTTTATGCGTTTATACGTCTGAAGCAGGGTGAAAAAGATGTAAATGTTAAATTTAACACTTTGGATTAACGCTTCATAATGATTGAAAATTGTGGCAAATGTGAAGATAAAAAAGGAAAAATCTGAAAATTTGTCAGTAAAAATAAGTTTAAAAAGCAAACTTTTAGTTCAGTATTATGTGCTGACAAGCGGCGGAAGCCGGCAAAAAGCGACATATTGACCAAAACGAAATAAGTGGCTGAAACTCATGTCGGTTGCCACGTGCGGACTGCGGTTGAATATAGAGAATTGATTTTTAGAGTGTTATACAAGTATGTTGTATAACATAAAATTAATAAACATTTCCAACCTTTAGGAAAGTAAAAAATAGTGAAAGAAAACTTGCACGGACGGAAAATCGGTTGTAACTTAGCAAAGTGCTACAGAAAGCGATAATTTGAATATAAAAAGAGATAAATTAGCGTTTTGATTAGAAAAAAGTGATAATAAAAACGGGCAAATAGTGCCGTCTTATCTTAATTTCGCTAAGAAGATTTAACAAAGGAAGCTTTCGCTCCGGTAATAGATTGTAATTGCCGGGAAAAGGAACAGAAAAGAAATATTTATTGTGTGTTTTATATAATTGTTTAAAAGATTTATGAGACTAAAGAAATTTGTCATGATGGCTTTGATGTCATTGCTCAGTTTGTCGGCATACGCTGACGTGACTGTGACAGGCATCGTGGTAGAAGCCGGGACGAACGACCCTATCATTGGAGCCACAGTGGTAGAGAAAGGGCGTACGTCTAATGGAGTCGCAACCGACGTAGACGGTGCGTTTACGCTGACTCTTCCTTCTTACGATTCTCGCATCGTTGTTACCTATGTAGGTATGAAGGCGAAGGAAGTGAAAGCCTCTTCCAAACCTCTCACAATCGTACTCGATTCAGATTCGCAGACATTGAAAGAGGTCGTTGTAACAGGTATGTCTAAAGTGGACAAACGAATCTTTACCGGAGCAACGACTCAGATTTCAGCCGACAAGGCAAAGCTGGATGGTGTGAGCGACGTATCTCGTTCACTTGAAGGCCGTTCAGCCGGTGTGTCGGTGCAGAACGTGTCGGGAACCTTCGGTACAGCTCCAAAAATCCGCGTGCGTGGTGCGACATCAATTTATGGCGCCAGCAAGCCGTTGTGGGTAGTCGACGGAGTTGTTATGGAAGACGCAGTAGAGGTGTCAGCCGACGACCTTTCATCGGGCGACGCCGTGACATTGATTTCTTCTGCAATCGCAGGTCTTAACTCAGACGATATCGAGAGTTTCCAGATTCTTAAGGACGGTTCAGCAACCTCAATCTATGGAGCCCGCGCCATGGCAGGTGTGATTGTCGTAACGACAAAGAAAGGTAAGGCAGGCCACACACGCGTAAGCTATACAGGAGAGTTGACCACCCGCTTGAAACCTCACTATTCAGAGTTCAACATCAGCAACTCACAGGAGCAGATGGGCATCTATCGCGAGATGGAGCAGAAAGGATGGCTTGAGTTTGCCAACTTGGCAAAAGCGTCGACATCAGGTGTTTATGGTAAGATGTATCAGCTGATTGCCTCTTATGCCAACGGTAAGTTCGGAATTGAGAACACTCAGGCAGCGAGAAACGCATACTTGCGTGAGGCAGAGTTCCGCAACACCGACTGGTTTGACCTGTTGTTCAGCAACGCAGTGCTTCAAAACCACTCGTTCAGCATCGCCGGCGGTACAGACAAGGGTAACTTCTACACATCATTGTCAGTGATGAACGATCCGGGATGGACATTGTCGAGCAACGTTCGCCGTTACACATTCAATGCCAATGCATCTTATCAGATTTCTCCGACATTGAAATTCAGTGTTTTGACATCAGACTCATACCGTCAGCAGAAAGCTCCTGGAACATTGAGCTCTTCTACCGACGCCGTAAACGGAACAGTGAACCGCGATTTTGATATCAACCCGTACAGCTACGCAATCAACGCATCGCGCGCATTGGATCCAACAGAGTACTACACTCGCAACTATACAAGTTTCAATATCTTCAACGAGCTTGACAACAACTATATCGATATCAATGTGACTGACTTGAAATTCCAGGCAGAATTGAACTGGACGCCAATCAAAGGACTTGATATCAACGCTTTGGGAGCATATCGCTACCAGAGCAGCGTTCAGCAGCACTATGTGAAGGACAACTCGAACCAAGCCAATGCTTACCGCGCAGGTATCGATCCGGAGGACGCTACAATCCGCGATTCCAACTCGTTCCTTTACACAGACCCTGACGATCCAAACGCATTGCCAGTGTCGGTAATGCCACAAGGAGGTATTTATTACAACGACACCTACACCGTGTCGCAGTATGACTTCCGTGGAACGGCAACATACAACAAGACATGGAACAACACCCACATTTTCAATGTGATGGGTGGTTTGGAAGTAAGTTCAACCGACCGTAAGTCAATCGGCTGGGAAGGCTGGGGCTTTGTCTATGACAACGGCGGTGTTCCTTCGCTCGACTACAAGCTCTTCAAGCAGCAGATTGAGGAAGGTCACACTTACTATGCAATCTCTCCTTCATACCGCCGCAGCTTTGCAGCGTTTGCCAACGCAACATATTCATACAAAGCACGCTACGTGCTCAACGGAACAATCCGTTATGAGGGAACCAACAAGTTGGGTATGTCGCGCAACTCACGCTGGTTGCCAACGTGGAACGTGTCAGGCGCATGGAACGCACACGAGGAAGGCTTCTTCAGAGAGAAAGTTGACCCAAAAGTGCTTTCACACGCAACAGCCCGTGTGTCATACTCACTTACAGCCGACAGCGGACCATCAAGCATCTCCAACGCCACACCTATTTATACATCAGGAACGGCATGGCGTCCGTCGGCATCCGACCAAGAGCTTATGCTTGAACTTTCGACACTTGGAAACTCAGAGCTGACTTACGAGAAGAAACACGAGTTCAACTTCGGTGTCGACCTCGGTTTCTTGAACAACCGTATCAACGCCAGCGCTGATATCTATTTCCGTAACAACTTCGACCTTATTGGTTTGACTTATACTCCGGGTGTCGGTGGTGAGTCGATGAAATATGCCAACGTAGCATCGATGAAGTCGCATGGTGCCGAGGTTACAATTTCAACCAGCAACCTTAGCCCAGAATTGAAGGATTGGAAATGGTCGACCGACTTGACATTCTCTAAGACCAAGAGTGAGATTACCGATCTCCAGTCGCGTTCGAGCAACATCTACCTTGTCAATGGCGCAGGTTACGCATTGCAGGGTTATCCGGTACGTTCGTTGTTCTCTTATCAGTTTGCTGGTTTGAACGAGCAGGGTATTCCTCAGGTAATCAACGAGAATGGGGAAGTGGTTACGTCCGACGTGAACTTCCAGAGCTTCGATGCAACCCACCTTGTATATGAAGGTCCTACCGACCCGACCATCACCGGTGGATTCGGCAACACCGTAAGTTGGAAAAACTTCCGTTTGAACGTGTTCTTGACTTACTCGTTCGGCAACAAGATCCGTTTGGATCCGGTGTTCAAATACAGCTACGACGACATGCAGGCATTGCCACGCGAGTTTAAGAACCGTTGGGTGACTCCGGGCGATGAGATGTACACAACCATACCTGCAATCGCAACTTACCGTCAGTATGTCGCTGACTCACAATTGTCGCGAGCATACAATGCTTACAACTATTCAACAGAGCGTATCGCCGACGGCGGATTCGTCCGTCTGAAGGAAATCTCGTTGACTTACGACCTTCCGGAATCGTTCTTGAAGAAGATTCGTTTCTCATCGGCATCGGTTAAGGTGCAGGCCACCAACCTCTGTCTGCTTTACGCCGACAAGAAGTTGAACGGTCAGGATCCGGAATTCTTCAACACAGGTGGTGTGGCAACTCCTAACCCGAAGCAGTTCACATTCACTCTTCGTTTCAGCTTGTAGGATTGTAAAACAAATTAATAGACAACAGAATTATGAAATTGCAAAAATTATTATATATAGGTGTTGCTGGATTGGTATCACTCACATCGTGCAGCGATTTTCTTGATCATCTGCCCGACAACCGTATCGATCCGCAGAATCCGAAGCAATTGCAGTTGATGCTCGTAGACGGATATGTGAATTACGACTACGCAACAATGTGCGAGTTGAGTTCGGACAACATAGTCGACAACCACGCTCCAGATGCGAATGGTGTGACTTATGAAGCTACAGGCTCAAATGACCCTATTCTCGACCAGTTCTTCGCATGGGAAGACGCCAACATGTCGAGCAAGCAGGATTCTCCGACAGCTGTATGGCAAGGATGCTATCATGCAATCTCCGTAGCCAACCACGCGTTGAAGAAAGTAGAGGAGTTCAAGGCTGCCGGCAAGTTTACAACAGGCGAGGACGCCGACCGTTTGAATGCCGCCTATGGCGAGGCATTGCTCGTCCGCGCTTACCATCACTTCATTCTTGTCAACTTGTTCTCAAAGCAGTATGGCAAAACCAGCGCAACAGACCAGGGTGTTCCTTACTCGACAGAGCCTGAAGACAAGGTGCAGGTTGCTTACGAGCGCGGTACCGTAGCTCAGGTTTATGACAAAATTGAGGCAGACCTTATTGAAGGTTTGAAATACGTAAGCGACCAGTACTATTCAGTGCTCCGCTACCACTTCAACACAACGGCAGCCAACGCATTCGCAGCGCGCTTCTATCTTTTCAAGCGTGACTATGTGAAGGCAGAGCAGTATGCAACAGCCGCTCTCGGTGCGAGTCCAGCTGAAAAGATGCGTAAGGATTATTGGTCAACATCGTTCACCTCGTTGAACTCCGACGCCACTACATTCTACTCATCGTCGTCGTCGTCCAACTTCTTGTTGATCCCGACCAATTCAATCGCATTTATCTCAATGTGTAACAACTACTACGCTGCCGGTGCACGCTATGCATGCAACCGCGGCGCGGCAACCTCCACCCTTTATGGTTATGGACCATGCTGGGACACCAACTTCCTGCCTACAATGGCTCAGCACCTTTACGTGAACAGCAAGCAGGAGTATGGCATGTGGCCGTCATGGATGTATATGTTGTTTGAGTATACCGACAAAGTAGCAGGTATTGGTTATCCAAAGCGTATCCGCGCAGAGTTTACCGGTGAGGAGACATTGTTGACACGTGCCGAGGCTCGCATCTTCATGGGCAAGATTGATGAAGCAGTCAACGACTTGAACATTTGGGCACAGTCGCACGACACAGATGCCTCACACCCGTTGACGCAGCTGACTTCTAAAGTCATCAAAAATTGGTATAAAAAGGAGAATGCTACAAGCAATGGCCAGGATCCACGAGCTTACATCCTTCAGGATCTCAATATTGAGCAAGTGTGCGAACCGGCACCGGGCAACACGTCGTATACGCTTGACGACAACAAGTTGCCTTATCTCTGGTGTGTGCTTCACTTCCGTCGCATCGACCAAGTGTTTACAGGAACCCGTTGGTTCGACATCAAGCGTTTCGGCATCGAGATTACCCACCAGATTGGCCGTACACGTACAGAAGTGTTGAAGCTTGACGACGACCGTCGCGCCTTCCAGATTCCAACCGAGGCAATCCAGGCGGGTCTGACCCCGACACCGCGTGCGGTAAAGGGCACAACTGAGTCGGCAATGACGAAGGCAAATCTTAACTTGTCAATTGTAAGATAAACATAATCAATTAAATTATCAGACAATCATGAATTTTAAAAAATATATTTATATAGCAGCTGTTGCTCTCGGAATGGGTGTGACTTTTGCGGCATGCTCCGACGATGATCTCGATCCGAACAGCATCTTCGACGACAGCGAAGGTCAGCTTGACCCTACATCGCCGACTTATCAGCTCGACAAGTTCTGCGACGACAGCCTCCGCGTGCCTTACAACTGCGCGTTGACTTACCGCATGAAGGACGTGATGACCGACAAGAGCTACAACTTGGTTCCAGCCAAGTATGAGAACTCGGTTGATTTGGCAGTGCTTTGCAAGTACTACTGGTTCGACGTGTACTACAGCGTTGTTCCTGACAAGGACTTCTTGAAGAAATACGGACCCCGCATTCTTCACTTCATCGGTTCGTCGGCAGTCAACCCCGCCAACCACACAGAGGTGCTCGGTTTGGCAGAGAGCGGAATCAAGATTTCTCTCTACAAACTTAATGCGATGAACTTGAACAGCATCAAGGATCTCAACGACCGTTATTTCCACACAATGCACCACGAGTTTGCCCACGTGCTTCACCAGACCAAGACCTATCCAAAGGAATTCGACCAGTTGTCAAACGGTCACTATGACGCTCTTGGATGGCAGGACCGCAATGCAGCTGAAGTTGCTTCGCTCGGCTTCACCACACCTTATGCAAGCAGCCAGCCACGTGAGGACTTTGCAGAGACCATCTCAAACTACATCACAATGACTGATGCTGAATGGGCGGCTCTTGAGAAATTGGCTGCATCCAACTATCAGGGCAAGGACGACGGCGTAGACGGATTGGCAATTTTGAAACAAAAGGTGGAAATTGCCCGCAACTGGCTCCGTGACTCATGGGGAACCGACCTCGACAAGCTCCGCAATGAGGTTCAGACTCGCCAGAACGCTTACAGCATCGACTTGTTGAAAGAGTTGAGAAAGCAGGTTTACGACATTCCAGTTCCTGGAAAATAAGGAAAAAAACAGGTGTAACCAATAAAAACAATGCAAAGAATTATGAAAAAAACAATTGCTATATTATTAAGCGTTTCCTGCCTGTTTGGTCTTAACTCGTGCTTCAAGACCGAGGAAGATATCTTTGACCAGTCTCCGGCGCAGCGCTTGAACAAGTTGACAAGCGACTACCGCGAGGTGCTCTCTGGCTCAGAGAACGGCTGGGTGCTTCAATATTTCGCATCGGAAACCGAACAAGGCTATCCGTTTGTGATGAAGTTTGACAAAAGCGGCAAGGTGACAATCGCCGGCAACAACAGCGTGTCGACCGGTGGTGTATATAAAGAGGAATCATCGACTTACGATTTCGTACAGGATATGTCGGTTGTGTTGACTTTCGACACATACAATGAAATCTTCCACGAATTCTCTTCTCCACAAACCGACGGTGTGGGCCACGGCGGCGACTATGAGTTCCAAATGAAGGGTATGAGCGCCGACAAGGACACCATCTACGTTATGGGTAAGAAATCGGGCATCGACATGCGCCTCGTGCGCTTCCCGATGGGTGCACAATATACCGACGCCGCTGGCGCGACAGAGACTGTCGACAGCTGGGCTGACTATTTCAAGGCTATCGAAGCTAACACAGCGCGCTTGTTCAACAACAAGATTTCAGGCTATACGCTCTCTTCAGGCGATGAGACGTTTGACGTTGACGGTCTCGGCGTGGGAGTCATGGCGCTTACTCCGGTAGGCTTGTCGGAAATCGAGGCGGCATCCCGCACTTACTATCGCGGTATTATCGTAAATCTTGACAACACTGTCCGCTTGTCGTCGCCATTCGAGGGCGAGAAAGGTAAGTTCAGCGTTCAGGATTTGGCAATCGATGCGGCAAACACCAAGATGACGTCGCCTGACGGCACAGTGACGCTCAACGCGCCTACTGTAGAGCAGCTCTTCAAGATGGCAGGTGCAAGCTGGATGATTGACCCAGAGACAATGACCGCAAAGACAAAAACGCTCTACGATGCGGCTGTTGAAGGCGCTGCAACCAAGAAGCGTACAGTGGAGTTCGGTTATCAGTATGACTCAAAGACTGGAAAAATCTGTATGGTAGTCAAATTGCTTCAGGCTGGCACAACCAAGGCATCTGTGGCATTGTTCTATCTCGACGCTACAGTGGCAAGCGACGGAACATTGACATATACAGCCGATGGCTCGGGTGACCGCAATGCGCAGTCGTACAGCAAGAATGTGCCTGGACTGCTCGATTTTGTCAAAGGTATGGCTGGAAGCTACGGCGTTACAGCAGAGACTCCGTTCTCTCCGGCGCAGATGAAGTTCGTGAATAAAGCTGACGGCAACGACACGTTTACAGCAAAATTGAACTAAGAAAGTCAAAATCCAAATCTAAACAGTTTCCGGCTGCGGTTTCGCAGTCGGAAACTTTGTTTTTGGGGGACAGAGCGTTGGCGTTTATACAACCGCTCTTCGGCGGTAGCGGGTGTGCGCATCGGTGTCACGGGGTAGGCAAGCCAACCCCGTGCTAACATATATAACCGCTCTCCGGCGGTTTTACTTCGGTGTCACCGCAGGAAATGACAATTTTATGGCAAAAATGGAAAAATGCTGTTTTTTATTCGCAAAAAATGATTATTTGATAGGAATTACTTCCATATTTTCTTTGAAATGATTATTTTTGCAGCATAAATTTACTAATTATATATTTATATGAAAAAAACATTACTCCTTGCGTTGGGTCTCGGCACAGCCTTGGCAGCCAGCGCAGCATCTCCGAACTATTTGCAGGAGGTAAAATCTAATTGCGCAGATGTCAACAGACAAAAGGTAGACATGACAGTTCACACATCGGCACCTGTTGCTATGAAGTTGAAAAATGTCAGCGATGTTGCTACAGAGTCGCGAATCGTTACGAAGGGCGAAGCTGCAACGAAATGCCCATGGTATTACCAAGTGGGTCTTTTCTTCGAAGGTCTCGATTCTGAATTTCAGGGTTATGTAATGCCGACGTTCGCTTGTCCTCCTTTTGCGGAAGTGTCTTATCTGAACGCTTCGGGAAAAGCAACTTCATTGTGGACATACGGTGTCGGCGACAAGTCGAATGCCGGTGGTGAGACATACACTTCAACCGACAAGAACTTGACTGTAAGCTATCCGATGACTTACTCTTCAGCACCTATCCTTAAGGTGGCTGATGGGCAGACATGGCAGCCTTATGGCATTTCTGAAAAGTCAGGAAATATATCCGGTTTGGTTAATTCAGTAGGCGTTCCTTCTTCGTTGTCAGTGCAGCACTTCGGCGGCAACTGGGCACCAAAAACGCAAGATGGAAAATATGCTTTCGGCAGCGACTGTTTGGCTGGTGCTGATGGCTACGGAATCTTGTTTGACGAGCCTGCTGTTCCTTACTATGTAGAGTCAGCCCGTATGATTATGAAAGGTGTAAGCCTTAAAAATGGTGCAGAGTTGACACTCAATGTGTATAAAGTCAACGATGACGGAACACTTGGCGATAAATTGGCTGTCGGCAAGGCTGGCGCTGATGATGTGAAACTTCTGGCTAATGACCTTTATTCTGTTACATTCAAATTCTTCGAGGAAGACGAATTGGGCGGTTTGAGCGAGGTGGCTATCTATCCGGAGACAGCTCTGTTCTACGCCTTTACAGACTTTAAGGGCAACAGCAACATCTCGTTTGAGTCTATGTGTATGAACTGGCCTTATGTTGATGACAATGGCGAGATTCCAGCATCTTATCCGGCAGAAGTGGGCTACTTCTTGGTTGGAGACAAAATGGCTCCATTCTCGGCACTGTTCGAAGATACTTATTCCGCTCCGGTGTTGTTTGTCGATGCTTTGATGGGCAATCTGGACTTTGACAAAAACTCAAATCACTTTGCCAACGATGGTGGCTCTTTGGATGTTGCTGTAGAGACCAATTTGACAATATTTAAAGCCTATGCAGACAATCCTGTACAATATTATGCAGTAGAAAATGAAATTCCTGACTGGTTGGAGATTTCAGTGTCTTATGATGCAACAAAAGGCACAGTGTTCAACTTTAAGGCAGCTCCTCTTCCAGAGGGCGTTTCTGGTCGTCGTGCCGATGTTAGCTTCACAACTGTGATTGGTGGCCGTGAGGTGTTTGTTGCAACTCAGGGCGATGCATCAGTGGCTGGCGTAGAGGCAACCAACTCCAAGGTGTCGGTTGTAGACGGCAACTTCGTTGTTGAGAGCGACAATGCAACATCTGTAGCAGTTTACAACCTCGCAGGTCAGAAAGTTGCGGAGGCTGCATTCGCAGGCAAGGCAACAGTTCCAGCCGCCGATCTTGCAAAAGGCGTTTATGTTGTTAAATTCAACGATAACACAGTAGTTAAGGTAGCCAAATAATAGGCTCCTTAAGTAGCACTGTTCTGCCAGTGATGGCGGAGCAATATTGAAGCCCGGCAGTGATGCCGGGCTTCGCTTGTTTTTGCAGAGCCAGGAGGACGGTGTCACGTGGTAGGCGATCCAACCCCGAGCTAACGTATATAACCGCTCTTCGGCGGTTTTCTTTCGATGGCGATGCACCGCGCCATTGGCGCATGCCGATGTGGGGCGGTTTTTGCGATGGTGATGGCAATCAGAAGGCGAAGGCAACCGCCGAAGGACGGTTGTATAATCATAGCCCCAGGTTGGCTTGCCTACCTGGGGTCAGTCGAGGAATAATAATCTACCGCCGAAGAGCGGTTGTATAAAACAAGGAATATAATTTCGGCGGTTGGTTGTGCCTTATGAAGCAAAAAGCGTGGCTGCATTTTTGTAGCCACGCTTTGGTTATGATAATGAGATGAGTCAGTCTTTGAACAGCAGTTTGTAGTCGCGCTTTGCGGCAGGAACGGTCCACTCTTCTGGAATGAATTTCCATAGGTCGAGCGTAGTGGGGCATATCGCACCCGTTTCTTTGATGTACTCCATAAGATAGAATCGCAAATCCTTGTCGGTAGCCTTGATGATGCGGTCGTTCAGTTTTTCGACGGGAATTCCGGCACCTTCAGTCAGCAGTCCGCCGCCACCGTTTCCGCGATAAGAATTCACAGCCACCGAATAGTCCTTGTCCATGTCGAACGCACTTCCGTCGGCCATTGACAGGATGTTGATTTTCTCGCCACGCGGCTTGGTCACGTCGACCGTGTAGCGAATTCCGGCAGCCGAGTCGAAGTTGTAGCTGAAGTTCTGGAACAGCGCACGCGCACCGTCATCGCCGTTGCCAGGCACTTCTTTCAGCAGGAGCAAGTGGTCGTCGGCATTTGTCATTCGGTTTGTCCACAAGTCGTAGGACATCTCCAGATAGTTTTTGATTTCACGACCCGACAGGCGCATCGTGTAGAGCATGTTCTCATACTTGTAGAGCTTGAACATATCGCTCACGAGGATGTCGCCTTCTTTTATGCTCGAGTCGAACGACAATGGCGCCGCCATCGACACCTCCGCGCCAGAGATTGCCAGTTGCAGCGAGTGTGTCAAGTCGATAAACTCCGAAGGGCCGAAGAAAGCGTTGCGAGTGGATATTGTCTTTGAGATAGAGCCGATTTTCTGGCTGACAAACTTGTCTACGGTGTCGTATTGAGGCTTGAATTCCGCCATGAAATCCTCGTCGACAGGCAATGCGCTGATGTCGACCAATCTTCCGGAAATTTCTTTTTTCACCACTTTGCCTTTCCGCAGCGTCAGCGACACGTGGGCTGAAGCCACCTTCTCCGCCTTGTTTGCAGGGTTCAGCATCCACACCTCGTTGCCGTCGGCGTTTTTCACCGAGTCGCAGAAGAACTGGTGGTCGTGTCCAAACAACACGATGTCGATACCCGGCACGCGCTCGGCAACCAGCTGAGAGGCATTCTCCACCCAATTGCCCGTTGTGTGGGTGTGGTCGCGTCCGGAGTGGATGATTGCTACCACAACATCCGGATTCTCCTTTTCGCGCACCGTCTTCACCCATTTGCGAGCCGACTCCTCGATGTCGTCGAATCGGAGTCCAGCCCACAGGTTTTCAGGCAGCCATGCCGGGATTGACGGCGTCAGCAGTCCTATCACCGCCACCTTCACGCCGTCGCGGTTGAAAACCGAGTAGGGTGGAAGATACGGTTTTCCCGAAGCCGTGTCGATAATGTTTGCGCCGAGAATCGGGAAATTGCATTGGCGAATCCAACGGTCATAGACCGCATGTCCGGTCTCCATGTCGTGGTTTCCCATGTTTCCCGCATCGTAGCGCAGATAGTTCATCATCGCCGCCGTCACATGGGTTGCAGCCGTGTCGATGAAATTGTAGTAGTATACGGTAGGCTGTCCCTGCAGAATGTCGCCGTTGTCGAGCAGCAGCAGGTTGTCACCGAAGCGTTCGCGCTCACGTTTCACGTAGGTTGACAGCCTGGCAAGACTACCCTTGCAAGGCGTGCGGTTGATGAAATCGTAAGGGAAGAAACTGCCATGCACATCGGAAGTCTCGAGAATGCAGAGTTCGACAGTCTTGTCTTTCGCCGTGGCGAGAGGAGAAGAAGCGATTAGAGCCATTATTAAAAACAGTATTTTTTTCATAATAGTGAAATTTATTGTACGAAGATAGTAAAAAATCATCAAATAAGGATTGGAAAAGTGCCTGCAAAACACTAACTTTGTAGAGATGATACAGAAATACTGTCTTTAGAAAAACTAACACGAAATTTCTATGATGTCAAAATTCAAACAATTTAGACTACGCCTTGTAGTGGCGGTCGCTGTGTTGTTGATGGCCGGAACGGGAACCGAAGCCTTTGCACAGTGCTACACTAAGAATCTTCAACAGGCAGAGTCGCTTTACAAGCAAGGACGCTATGCCGAGGCAAAGAAGCGTTTTGCCGCAGCCAAAGCGTGCCCCGACAAGCCCAAGACCAACAATCTGGACTCGCGTATAGCAGCCTGCAACAGAAAAATAAAAGAGCGCAGCAGTAGCAGTAGCAGCACGCAGCCGTCGCGCCGTCAGTCAACACCGTCGACCACATCGCGGACAAACTCGTTTAAAATCACGAGCGTGTCGTTTCGCAACGAAGACATCGACGACAATGTGCTTAATGCCTATGGCGAGCGTCTTTGTGCCGCCGACGTGCATTATCTGATGCCGCGCATCTATTACAAGAGCACATATTCAAGCTCGCAGGACTGGGCGTTTAAATACAAAATCTATAAGCCTGACGGCACGCTCATGTCGGGCAGCACATCGCCAAGCGGGTATACCAACTCGTTTGAAATGACTGTAGATCCGGGCGAGAACTATTGCGGCATCGGCGGTTGGGGCCGTTCGGGCGGCGGCGCCTACGACCAGACGGGTCAATACCGATTCGAGGTGTGGCGCAACGGCAGCCGCATCTATCAGCAGAACTTTACACTCTACAGCGGCAGCGGCAACGTTTCGGACGGCACGCTGAAGGTGGACGGAAAGACATCGGTAAGCACCAACTTCTCCTCGTCGGGCGGCACAGAGCGATTCACCGTGAGCGGAGTGTCGTCGTGGGACACTTGGGGCATTCCTTCGTGGTGCTCGGTGGAAAACCGCACAAGCACATCGTTCACGCTGCGCTGCGAGGCGAACAACTCAAGCAGCAGCCGTTCGGACTATATGAAAATCACGTCGGGCTCGCAGGAAGTGCGCATCGACATCACCCAGGACGCCAGCGCCAGCCGCTTCTCAGGCAATGTGGAGAATGTGTGGGTCGACTACGACCAATGGCAGAACGGCAAGAAGGGAATGCTTATCCACGTGAAGTTTACGGTTGACGGAATGAAGGGACGTGAAGGAAAATGCGTCGCTTATTTCAAATATGAGGGAGGCGACTTTTTGAAGGACTACAACAACGATTACGGCACAACGGGCGGTCAGGTTTGCTGTCCGGATTCGTTCACGCCTAACTACGACAGCACGCGCTTCAGCGACTTCCGCCTGTTTATGCCTTACGATGAGCTGCACATGGCGAAAGGAAAATACGACCTGGCGTTCCATATCCTCATTTATGACCAGGATACGCAGGAAGACATCGTGCGGTCGAGCGACCAGAACTTCACGTTCACGCAGAATTAACGATGGCTGACAAGCCGGCGCAGACGGATGCCGGCAAACAAGGATATGATGGCTGTGGCGGCGATTGCTGCCCACAGCCATCCTTCGTTAAGGAGGAATACGATTGCCGCGCAGAAAGCCAGGGTGAAGAGCGATAACAGCGAAGACTGGCGCGACAGCGAGTAGCCGTAGCTGCGGAAATAAACGACACCGACAATCAGACAATATGCCGCATACCACAGGCAGAATGCCACACCGAGTCCGGCAAGTCCCCACAAGTGATAACACGCCACGTTGAGCGCAAAACCCGTGAGCACAGACAGCGTCTCGGTGACAATGTAGATTTTGCCGTCGCCCCTCGCCACGATAACGATGGCAAGAAACCAGGAATATGCTCTCATCACAGTGCCCACGATTGCAAACGAGATGTAGGGGATGATGGCACGGAACTCCCCGCTGTAGAGAATCGACACAATCAGTTCCCTTGCAATCAGGAAAATGGAGATGATTGGCAGCAGGCACAGCATCATGATGTTGACCTCCTGCGAGGCAAATACGCGAGTGCGCAGACGGCTGTGGCAAACGCGCGTGATGCGCGGGTAGTACTCCATTCCGATTGCAGTGAAAATCAATCCGAAATAGCGTCCCACAAGCGAATAACCCGCTTGATAGAATCCTACAATCTCCGTGCCGGCAACGCGGTTGAGATAAGCCGAGAAGATGTAGTTGAACAGCATGGTGATAAACTCGCTGAGCGTCATCAGCAGACCGAGTTTTACGAATGCCGAGCCTTCGCGCAGAGCCTCCTTGTTGGAAACCGTCACTTTCGCAGATCCCTTGTGGCGGTAGATTAAAGCCGCGACGAGCAGCGAGGCGTGGTAGACAATCAACGAGAAGAGGATGCTGTCGATCCGCAGCCAGTAGAACAACGGAATGGACAGGACAAGCCCCATGACCGTGCCGAGCAGCGATGCGTTTGCAAGCCGCTTCAGTTTCTCAAGGCCTTGCAGGATTGCAAGCTCACTGTTGGCAAAGCCGTTGAAAAGCAGCACGCATGCCAGCAGCACGAAGTCCCATAGATGATCGGTAGAGCCGAACGACCATAGGCTCAAAGCCGGTGCGAGCGCCATAGTTGTGACCGCACCGAAGATGCTGATGAACCACGCCCACCGCCTCACGACGGCGACAATGCGGTTAAGAGCCTTGGTGTCGCCCGAACCGTGAGCCATTGCGATGTCGCGCACGGCACTTGTGCGCAGGCCGAGCGACGTGCCAGAGCGCAGCATATCGATGGCGGAGTTGAAGATGCTGAACAGCCCCATTCCCGCCGGACCAATCCACACGGCAACAAGTTTGTTGAGCACCACCGAACAGATGTTGCTGACCACCTGCACGCCCCCAAACATCTTTATGGCGCGGAGAATGGTGCTGGATATGTTTACGCGGTTGTCGCTCACTTTATGTCCACTTTGTAGATTTGATGGGCGATTCCGCGTCCGCCAAACCCACATTTTTGAATAATCAGTCCGTTGTTCAGCACCAGTCCGTGATTTTCGTTGCTCGTGCCTAAATCGTAGTAGCGCATTTCTGCGAATTCATTATGCATCAAGTGGTCGTGGATTAGTGCCATGGCATTCATCCGCATCCCGTCGGGCGAGCTTGCAATGTATTGCAGATGCGCCGTCGTATGGTCGATGAATACTACGCATCCGGCGACCATCCGGTTGTCGGAAAATGCGCCGAACAGGCGTATGTTGCGCGGAAATCTGTTCTTGAGCAGTGTGATTTCTTCCAAAGAGTGTACGGGCGAGGCATTGTGGCGGTCCTTGAGGCAGAAAGTCAGAATGTCCCAAAATTCGGAGAAATCGTCAGCCTCAGCGACGCATAGACCATATTCGTTGGCTTTTCTGACGTTCAGCCGTTGGTTTTCGTTGTATTTTGCCGGATTTGTCAACGCAACGGCAGTAGAAATGTTGCACTCCGTCATCTGTCCGCCGTGGCGGAAGATGGCATAGATGTCTTCGTCGGCAGGGTAGCGGTGGTAGATGTAGGGGATGGCTTTGTAGACAAGCGTCCTGATGCCGTTCTCTTTGAGAAACGACATCATCGCGTCCCACACCTCAAGCATCGTCACCGCTGTGAAATGCTTCACGGGAGTGAGCCAACCGCCGTAGGTCAGCCCCTGGTGGGAATACAGCGTCGAGCCGACGATGTTGGCAGGCATCACCGCCGCCAATTTGCCGTGATGGTTGAAAGCCATCAGCGAGAAATCGGCAAATCGGTCTGCATGATAGTCCATATAGTCGCGCAGGTGCAGAAACGTGGCGTTTTTCGACCGTTTCACGAAATCATCCCATACGGGCTTGTCGGTGTTTGAATATCGTCGGATTTCAATCATAGCATTATTTTATCCAAGCTTGAGGGTCGAGTTTTGTTGTGCCTTTGCGCACTTGGAAGTGCAGCACGGCGTGCGACGTGTCGTTGACATCGGGGAACAAAGAACCCAGCGACTGTCCCGCCTTCACGGAGTCGCCTTTCTTCACGTTGAGCGTTTTCAGACCGGCGTATACGGTTGTGTATGAACCGTGCTTGACAAGCACAACATAGTTGTATTCGTTGTCAACCTTGTAGATGTTGGTAACCGTTCCGGCAAAAACAGATCTTGCCGCCGCACTTGCCGCCGCTTCGATTTCGATGCCCGGAGAGTCGATGGTGACATATTCAAGCACAGGGTGCTTGTGGCGTCCGAACTGCTTTACGATGCGGTAGCTGCCCGTCACAGGAACAGGCAACTTGCCCTTGTTGCTTTCGAAATTGCCGTCCATGCGGATGTCTTCGTCAGACTCGGCAGGCTGTGAGCGTCGTTGCTCCTCGCGTTTGCGCGCCTCTTCACGTTCCTTGTCGATGCGTTCCTGCTCCTTGCGCAGACGTTCCTGCTCTTTCTCGAGCTCCTTCTGCTTGCGTTTCAGTTCTTCCTTCTTTTTCTTTTCAGCCTCACGGCGTTGCTGCTCCTTGTTGCGCCGCAGCTCCGCCTCTCGCTCCTCTCGCTCTTTCTTCAGCCGCGCCTCCTCGGCTTTGCGGGCTTCCTCGGCTTTGCGCGCCTTCTCTTCTTCCGCCTTTCTGCGTTTTTCCGCTTCGGCTCTCGCCCGTTCCGCCGCAGCCCTCTGCTCCGCCTCTATGAGTCGGTTGAGTTGCTGGTCGAGTTGGTTGAGCTTGCGCTGCTGTTCCTGCAGAATCTGCATCAAGTCGCCTTTCTCCTCTCTGAGTTGTTTCACGATGCGGTTTTGCTCAGCGCGTTTTCCCTCGAGCGAAAGTTTGGTGGAGTTTATCGTGTTGATGGTTTTGCTTCGTTCATTCTGCAGAGCCACAAGCTGGTGTTTCTGCTGTTCCAATTTACGCCTTGCCGCTTTGATTTGTCGGGTCTGCGCCTCTCTCCATCTTGAAAACTCGCGGAGGTAGCGCATGCGCCGGTATGCCTGATGGAACGATTCGGAAGAAAGCAGGAACATCATTTTGTTGCCGGACACCCTATGCATGCGGATTTTCTTTATTGCACGCAGATAATTTGACTGCAGTCTGCCGACAGTGGAGTCAAGCATCTCGATTTCCTGATTTACACCGTGGATCCGCACGTTGATGTCAGCAATCTGCAGATTGAGGTCGGCAATTTTTTTGTTGCTGGCATCGATTTCAGACGTTATGCGGTTGAGGTCGGCAAGCGTTTTCGCCGTCTCGTTTTTATTTTCCTTTATCTTTTGGGAAGTCTTTTTGATGTCCTGTTGCGCCTCCTTTTTCTGCTTTTTGATGTCGGTCATTACCGGCTGTTGAGCCACAACGCCAAGCAGGACAGCGGCGGAGATTGCGATGCAAAGGAATCGTTTCATCATTTTTTTCGTATTTATATTTTAGAGGGATTTCAATAATTGAGCCAGAGAGTAGCGCCGTGCGCCGTCGGGGATTCTGATGTAGTCGGTCACACCGCTGTTCCAGCGGATGGATTTGGTGTATTTTAAGTCCATTCCCACCTTTGCCCCGCCGATTTCTATATGGGCGGAGATGCTGGTTGCGATAACCTTACCGTCGACGGGCTTGAAGGCGGAAAAGTCCATTGCATACTGCTGCCCGTTGTTGAGCGTCACGTTGAACCGGCTCACGTTGTTTTCAATCATGTCGAAGAAATATCCGAACAGCTGGTTTGCCTTTGCCGGGCGCATCTGCCAGCGTCGCTCATTGTCGGGCGCGGTGGCTGAGAAATGGTATGCGTTGGAAGCGCTTATTGCACCGTCGGTAAGGTCGAACGGGCGCGACAGCAGCAGATTCTGCAGGGCGTAGAGTCCGATGCCGTTGCCGAGCAACTGGCTTACAGACTCGCGCACGTAGATGTTGTGGTATTTGTCGACCAGCGTGACAGAATCCTTGTCGACAAACAGTTTCCCCATCTCGATTCCGAGCAGCGGACGGATTGAGATTGAAATGGAGCGTCCGCGCACCATTTTTATCTGGATTGCGCTGCTGAGGCTGCCTGTTGTGGAAACCGTGATGTTGCCCGATGCGGAGAAGTCGGTCCATTCAGGCGCGGCGGCAGCGACTGTTAGAGGATTGAAGGCGGAATTGCTCCAATCCGCCTCTACGGATTCCGCGATTTCGCCGGAGCGTGTTTCCGACACCATTGCTTTCTGAGCCGACCGGCATGATGTTGACATCGCCAAGATTGCGGCAAGCAGCGCTATAATGATTGATGATTTATTCATAGAAGTAAGTTTTGTTTTCAATTTTCTTTTTCAGAAGTTTCGACCCGGGGTTGTCTTTCAGAGCGTCTTTCCATTTCTCCACAGCCTCCGCCGGTTTTCCGAGCATAAACAGGATGTCGCCATAGTGCTCCCAAAGTTCGGCGTTGCCAGTGTCGGAATCGCGATGCTCGGCGGCTTTCTCAATGAATTCCAACGCTTTTTTATAGTCGTGCTTCAGAAACAGCACCAAAGCGTAGGTGTCGAGATACGAGCCGTTGTCGGGGTCGGCCGCCAACGCCATTTCCGCCATTCTGGCTGCGTCGTCGATGCGGTCTTTCTTATGCGTGCATAGAAAATATGCGAAATTATTAAGGGTCAGCGCATTGCTTGGGTTTATGTTTATCGCCGCCTCATAGTTTTTTATGGCGTTTGCCGTGTCGCCAATCTGCTGGTATATGTCGCCGAGAGAAGTGTGGATGTCGGCCTCGTCGACCATCTGTATGTCCTTGTTGCGAACAAGCAGAGTGTCGTAGGTGGCGATTGCGTTGGAGTAGTCCTCCTTTTTGAAATATGCGAAACCGAGCGCCTGGTATAGCGACAGCTCGTCGGGCGCGTATTCAACGGCTTTTTTGCCCGACTCGATTGCCTTGTCGTAATTGTTGTTGAAGATTTCGAGCCAGATGAGCCGTTCCCAGTTCTTTGGGTCCGACGGGTCGATGTCGAGCACATACGACAGTTGCTCGGCGGCATTCTTATAGTCCTTTTTGAACGACAGATAGTCGCTGAACAGGTGTCTGATTTGCGCTTCGTGCGGATGCTGGTTCAAAATAGTGCGAAACATGTTGTCCACTCTTGCCGATGAGTCGCCCTGCTGGATGCAGTCGCGGATGTAGTCGGTTAGAATGTCCACCTTCGTGTCGACATCTATGTTTTTGTTGAGCAGGGTTGCGGAAATTTCTTTCTCATAGTTTGTCGAGTCGCCGAGACTGTTGTATAGATATGCTTTCTGGAGGTTGGCATATCCATAGTCGGGTTCGATGATCAGAGCCCGGTCGTAGTAGGCGAATGCGCTGTCGGGCATGTTCAACTGCGCGAAGATGTTGCCCATCAGAGCGTTTGGCACAGCGCTGTTGGGCGCGTCGTGGAGCAGCAGTTTGCCGTTGTTTATGATTGCCGCCGTGTCGCCGGTGTTGAAAAGATAGTTCACCTTCATCGAAGTGGTGGTCACCGTCCGTCCCTCAGTCTTCTCCAGGCTGTCGATAGTGGCGATGGCCTTGTCGAAGTTGCCTTGTGCCGCATAACTTTTTGCGAGCATAGGGAACAGCTCGGTCTTTGCCGGATATCTTTTTGCCAGGTTCTCCAACACGCGTGTCGCTTCGGCATGGTTGCTGAGCGAAGCGTTGAGAATGGCGTATATGTAGTTTTCGTAGTAGTCGCCGGGGCGTTCAATCGTGTTGATTCTCATCAGGGCCGTTGCGGAGTCTACTTCCTCGTCTGTTGTTCGGTCGAGATTCAGCATAGTGAATCCGACGTAGTAGTTTATGGTCGGGTTGTCGGGGTCGAGAGTCACGGCGTGGCGCAGCAAAGCGTATGCGGCGTCGATGTCGCCGGCCTCTTTTTTCGATATGGCCTCCATAAACGCATATTCCGCCTTCCGCTTGTCGGCGGCCGACGGCTTTCCTGCAAGCATCGGCAGTATCACCGCCGCAAAGCAGACTGCAAGAAGAATATTTCGTGTTGCTTTTTTCATTTTGTATGTTTAAAAATAGTCTATTTCACGCCAGTGTGTCCGAAGCCACCGGCGCCGCGTTCGCTGTCGGAGAGGGAGTCGGCAGTTTGCCAAACAACGGTGGAATGCCGGGCCACAACCATTTGGCAGATGCGCTCGCCCGGGTTGACAACAAACGGTTCGTTTGACAGGTTGGCAAGAATCACGCCTATTTCGCCACGATAGTCGGCGTCGATTGTGCCGGGAGAGTTGAGCACGGAGATGCCGTGTTTCAGAGCCAGCCCGCTGCGTGGACGTATCTGGCACTCATAGCCTTCCGGCAGTTCGATGAATATGCCTGTTGGGATAAGTTTCCGTTCCAGCGGGCTTAATGTGACAGCCTCGCTGAGGTTTGCCCGCAAATCCATGCCGGCGGCGCTTGGAGTGGAGTATTGTGGCAAATCGTTGTTGGATTTGTTTATAATCTTAACTGTAACCTTGTCGATCATAATAGCTTTCTTAATAGTTGAATATTAACTGCGAAAATACTCAAAATCCGTGAATTGACAGCAATGTTTCGTGCAAAAATTGGCGTCAAAAAAGGCTGCCCGATTGCGGACAGCCTTAATCTCTTGCATAATTGCTGCTGTGCAGACAATTACTTTCTGATTCCGAGCTCCTCTTTAGCGATGATTGCACGGTAGCGGTTGATGTCTGTGCGGATCAGATAATCCAACAGACGGCGACGCTTACCAACGAGCATCTTCAGAGCGCGAGTAGTACTATGATCTTTGTGATTTGACTTCAAGTGCTGAGTCAAATGAGCGATACGGATAGAAAATAATGCAATCTGAGACTCTGCAGACCCAGTATCAGTATTCGACTTACCGTACTTCTCGAAGATCGCCTTTTTTTCTTCAGAATTTAAATGCATTCTAAATTTGTTTAAAAAGTTAATATTCAATTAGCGACCGCAAAGGTAATCACAATTTCTTAAATGCCAAAACATTTGGTTGGAAAAATTTCATTGAATGCTTTGGAACGCATCATTTTGGCATGTTGATGTCGCCAATCCATTTTTTTGAAATTTTTTGAGCCAAGGCATCCAGCTGGATATTATTTTGGGGAATAAGTTTTTGTTTTTGAAAAAGATGTCACTACTCTTTTATACCATAAAGACTGGCCTCTGGTAAATGTAACATATTCAAGCGGTTGACAAACAATGCCAAAGTTAAATGAGAGAGCCGTGTTCGAACCGCAGCCTATCTTTGGATAAAAGAAAGCAGCGGCTCATTCAAACCGCTGCTTAAAATGGGGAAAACTGCCAAACCCTCACTTAACGGAATGGCAGTTGCTACAGTCATTAGAAATAGAAGCTCATTGTCAGATTCGCACCGATATTCTTTGTCCCGAATTCAAATGCGCTTGACGATGGCTCATCCACTTTCTCGTATTTTTCCACCTTGTTAGTCACCACATTGTATCCTTCATACTCCGAGCTGTGGTCGCCACGGAAAGTGTATATCGCCGAGATATTCATTTCTGCGCCCAACGAGATTGCCGGAGTGATGAAAAATTCAACACCGATTGTTCCAAATATGCCAAAATTATGATAAAGCGTCTTGCCAACATTGTCCGACACCTTTCGGCAATTAGGCAGAGCGGAGGAAACATAGTCATATCCGCTGAGACTGCTGACAATAGGCGTTTGATTGAGCGACGTAATCTCATTGCCATACTTATAATTCACACTCTCCAACTCAAACGACCATACCAATCCACCGTCGACATACGCCTGAAGTCGGCGTTTGTTGCTCGTGAGACGCCGCTCTACTGCGACAGCCACACTTGCATTTGACGACTTCACCTTCTGCTGGTCAATGACTTTAGCCTCTGAAAATGGATCATGCATAACGGCAGCCTGGTCGACAACGTAGGCTTTTCTGGTATCGTTTCTGAATTTCATACCGATATTCGCCCTGATGCCCAACTCATCTGTAAACATATATTTACCAGAAATAGTTGTAAGAGGTGTTGTCTTCTTATCATAAGCGATGGTTTCACCGTTAAGGTTCTCGAAACTATTGTTGGTGCTGTTGTTAAACATATTGCCCAAATAGTCAGTAAACGGATTCAAACCGACGCTGAGAGCCCAAGAGCCCTCCTGCGGACCATACACCACATCCTTTTTGTCCTGGGCATACGCTCCAGCAGAGAGCGCAAGCGCCAAAACAGATATAATTAAAGATTTTCTCATTTCAATTAGATTTTATTTGTAGTATAAATTCAATGGGTCATTGCGGAAATACAACGGGTTTCCATCCTCATCGACATCCGCCTTTCCTCCGATACCTCTAATGTTGTCCTTGTCGGTCAGCACACTAAAATCCAATACGTATTCACCGAAGTCGTAAGGCACGACATTATTCATAGCGGCGAGTGTGCCCTTTGCCACAACAGAAGAGTAGTACACTTCCACATTCTGGCTATGCCATGTATATTTTTTTGTATTGTATTCGCAATACCAATGTTTTATTTCACTCTTCTGACCCAGTATTTCAAGCTTAATTTCTGTTGCGCCAAGATTCCAATTGTCAAAAAGTGCCGCATTGACAGCGAATTCACCTGTATTCATTGTAGTTGTCTCATAGCGCAATTCGCGGGAATCGCTTGCCACATTGACAAACGTAACAGCCACTTTCGCGTTTGCCATAGCCACAGTTTTGCTTTTCAAGCCGGTGTGCTCTCCGCTCATGTTTGTCACAAACTCCTCAGCCTTTACTTGTACCATCCCCTTTACAGATGTATTCAAGCCACGAGACTCAACTGCCGGTTTGTCCTTAATACCGAGAGAAAGGTTCTTAGTAACGGCACCGCCATCTTTCAAGCTAACTATTTCCGTTGTCATTGTTCCGTAAGTCACACCACTGATTGTAAGCAAAGACTTGTTTACATACTCAGAGTAAGATCCGTCAAATTCCCGTACACTTACAACTGCATTGACGTTCTTTATTCCGACAGGAATCTCAATGGTATACTCTCCTTTCTCATTGGCTGTCGCCTGATAAGTTTTTGTTCCTTCCGACGTTGCAACATACTCACTGTTGTTGACCTCGACTGTCACCACAGCCCCTCCCGCAGGAACACTTTTCTTCACGACCTCACCTCCATCAGCCAAATAGCCTGGATTATAAGTCACAACACCTTTAATCACTGCCTTTCCCTGAATGTCATCAAAGTTAAGACTTGACTGTTCATCGTCCGAACATGCCGACAATGCAACAACAGCAAATGTCAGGCACAAATAGAATAAATTCTTCATAATGATTTTAATAAAAAATGATTTTAAATCTGTTAGTTTCCCAATATTTTTTGTTTTTGAAAGAGATGACACTACTCTACTCTTGTGTATTCATATATGTCATCATCTGGGTCGTCTCCTTCAAAAAGACCTTCGTCTCGGAGGACTAATTTGTTTTTTGAGATGCTGACGATTAGTAGGTCATCAGGATCATTGTTATCCGAATTAATTAAAGTCAAAATATATTTATTTCGATATAATGACGATTTGCGGATGAGGTATGTTCCGTATTCCCGAAATGTCTGACCATCTTCTTTCGCGATGATGATATAAGTTCCATCGTCCTTTAATTTAAGCATTTCGTAATCGTCCTGGTATTCAGGATCATAGTACATCTTCCACACGCCGACAATTAAATCTTCGACGGAGCTTTCCGGTTCGTCATTGTCATTGTCGTTGCTGCAAGAAGGCATAGCTACTGCAAGAAATAGCAGTAGAAAATACGTTAATAGTTTTTTATTCATAATTGTAATGTTTTTTTTATTTTTAGAATAAGTTATTGTTTTTGAAAAAGATGTCACTACTCTACTCGGGTGAATTCAGTTGCTTTATCGTGTTTGTCTTCAGAAGAGAGTATCAACTTGCTTTTTGAGATGCTGGCGATTAGGAGATCTTCTTGGATATTTTCTGCTTTACTTTTTATAAAGAAAGTCAAAATATATTTATCTCGATATGCTGACGATTTTTGGATGACGTATGTTCCGTATTCTTTATATATATTATAATCTTCTTGTATGGTGTAGGCATAAGTTCCATCGTTATTAAACGTGAGCATGCTGTAGCAGTCCTCTTCGATTTCTTCTTTCCACACGCCGACAATTAAATCTTCGACGGAGCTTTCCGGTTCGTCATTGTCATTGTCGTTGCTGCAAGAAGGCATAGTTACTGCCAGAAATAGCAGTAGAAAATACGTTAATAGTTTTTTGTTCATAATTGTAATGTTTTTGTTTGTAATTGTAATGTTTTTTTATCTTTCGTAATAAGTTTTTTTGTCAAATTCCAACGTGGTTCCGTCGTATGAATATTTATATTTCACGCCGTCGATATACAGATATTTATTGTCGACGGTGTACCATTCATATTCATCGTCCTCGTCTACACAATCAATATCCCACTCGTAATTGCCATGCAGGCAAGTGCCGTCGGAATAGAAATAATAGTAGTCGGCAATGTATTTAAACTTGCCTCCATATTCAATCCATTCACCGATCAGGTTGGAGTCATATTCCCTCTCTGCCGGGTCTGGCTCGTCGTCGCAGCTTGCAAACATCGTGCAGACGAATGCAAGCAATAAAATACTTGATAAATGTTTCATAAAATTGTAATTTGGTTTAGTCCTCTTATTCTGGTTTTGCCCATTTATATGCAACAGGGCGGACAGATAATCCGTCCGTGCGGAAGCAATTTCCATCTTCAACATATCCATCCCCGAAACAAAAGGCGTAACAGTCATAGATGTATGAGCCCATATTGCGTGACAAATAGTTGCCACTTACTCCTTTGGAGTGTAGCCCCCTGCTGTCCATATACCCTGAGGCTGGAAGAAAGATTTCATTCCCGTTAGGACCTTCGACGAGATATCCATTTGTTCCGTGATAGGCGTTGTTGCCAGACTTCCAAGTCCAATAGCAATTGAAATATAGTTCTATAATGTCGGATTTGGATGGCATATGCCATTTGTCTCCCCAATTGGCAGAGGCGGCATCATCACTTGAAAGCAGGGTTGTTCTTTTGTCGTAGTTATTATAATTAGAGTATGAACTTGAGGAGGTGTTATACCATTTATAATTGTCGAGCGAGAAATTTGTTTTTGTCTTAGTTTCACCCCAGGCGAAGAAGTCTCCATAATCGTATGGCGAATCTGCTCCGACATTCCTGTCAGCCCAAAGCAATCCGCTCGGTAGTCCGAGGTCGACAAACTTATGCCCATTGATTGTGTTTGACGGTTTGCTTGAACTGGTGTCAGTGCTTGTGTCGGTATCGGTTTCGTCGGAAACTTCAGGCTCGTCGCCGCAAGAACTTAAAAATGGACTCATTGTTGCTGTCAGCAATAGAGTCGAAATAAATTTAACATAAGTTTTCATAAGCTGTCTATTTTATTTCTTTTTTTCAGTAACTGCACGCACGGAGTAGCCGCATGGACGGCTGTCACAGAATGCATCGGAGGGGTCTACATCCTCGATAATCCCCGCGACGTCTGGGTCGGTTTCGTGCCGTATGTATAGGTTGTATGCTCCGATTCCGGCATAATCGCAGTCTTTTCCTCTTACGCGAGAGCTTGACCAATATAAGCCATGCGCGTTCCGGTAGGAGAAATCGCCTTCGGATTCGCATTCGCCAGCGGCAGGAAGGAAAATAGAATTTCCGTTGGCTCCAGTCACAATAAAGCCATGTGAGCCTATGCCCACATAGCTTGTCAGCCACGTCCATGAGCAGCAAGAGTAGAGTTCCTCGAACTCGCTATTAGTCGGCATTCTGCAGCTGCTGCCCCAATTTGCTGTCGCGGCATCGTCTGCGGCATCGAGGACCATCTTGCCGTCTTGCAGATTGTATTTTGTATAGTTGTCATAGTCGCTGCCATATTTGTAGGTGTATTCAGAATAATCTGTCTTGGGTTTGGTTTCGCCCCAAGCGAAATAGTCGCCATAGGCAGCCGGTTGGGAAGCCCCGATATTTCTGTCAGCCCAAAGCAATCCGCTTGGCAGCCCGAGGTCGACAAACGTGTGTCCGTTGATTTCATAAGAGCCGTTGTTGCTGTTGTTGTCGTTGTTTGGCTCGTCATCATTGCCGCATCCTGTCATAGCGGCAGCGATGGCAAATGCCACCAGCATAGTTGTCGGTTTGTTCAGTTTTTTCATAAAGTGTTGTTTAGTAAATTATTTCTTTAATTTTGAATTTGCTCATTTTGAAAATGGCGGCTTTGCCGTCGTTCGTTTTCTTGTAGGACACCATCGATTGGGAGTCGCTGCAGATCCACACTTTCATCCGCACCCCCTTTTTTGTTACGATAGTGGCTTTCCGTGGCGTCGTGGAAGTGGCAGCCTCATCTGCCGCGTTCACGCGCTGGATGGAATCAGCCACGGCAGCCTCGTGCAGGGCAGTCAGCCGAGCTTCTTCCTCCTCCCGCTCTCGCTCTTCATCGACGGCGAGATTGGTAAGGATGTCGCGCGTGCCGTCGGGATAGCGCACCATAAACACTTCCGACCTTTTGGAAACAATCGGTGCAGTAGGCTCCTTTTTGCTTTGTCTGAAAGAAACGTTGTTTGCATCCATTGTCAGATTGTAGGCAGGCACTTCGCGCCCGTCCTTGTAGTACACCACAACGGCGTCTTTTGGTATCTTCAACGGCTCGGACGTGGCGAGAATGCGCTCGCCCTTGTTGTTGAACACCACATTGCCGCGCGTCTTGAACTTCAGCATAAACACTTTCGTGTTTTCCACATATTCCTCCTCGGCATGTTTGTCGGCAGACTCTCGGAAGAGCGTCTTGTCGTTGTTGGTCTGTATGATTTTCACAGACTTCACGCGTCCGTCGCGGAAGATTATCATGTCCTGTGCCGCTGCCGCGATTCCGGTCAGCAGGATGCCGCCGGACAGCAATATCGTTGTCAAATGGTTCATAATGCGACTTGTATGTGTTTGTGATTAAAAATGATGCATATTCGTTTAGTCTTCGTAGCCCTTTATTCCAAAATAGTAATAGAAATACCGCTTGTTGTTGATTTGAGCATAGAGACGCCCACAGTAGTGGGATTTGACGTCAATTTTATCCGCTTTTTTTAATATTGGGACAACCTCCTTTAGAAAATCTCTCTCGTCGCTGCTCAGAGTATTTCCGCTTGCTTCTTTGTTCTTTAAAGCCTTGTATTGCCCACAATATAAGGCTTCGGCAGGATATTCAGCTTCAATGAATACGGGGTAATGTACGCTCATATTCCCATTGCTGTCTTTCTCTTGAAAATATGCGTGGTTAAAGGTGAAATGCTCGTAGTATTTATAACTGTCATAACCACTTTCCACGCCGTAGATAATGGATTTGCCAGGCAATGCTTTTTCAAGATTTGACTTGATGGAAATGTCCCAGCAATAATTGCTGTAGCCTACCGTCGCCGAGATGTTTCTTTTTACAATTTCTGCCGTATTGTCGACTTTGTCTTGATTGTCGTTGCCGGTATTCTCGTTGTTGTCAGGCGCAAGAATCTCCTCTTCCTCTCCACCATCGCATGCCGTAAGAAAAGGGCATGCAATGGCAAAAGTGGAAGCTATTAAAAGAATAGCTAATTTCTTCATTTCGTGTAGTTGTAGTTGAGTTCTATGTTATTTTTTCTTGTCAGCCACAGGGCGCACAGTGTAGCCCATATAACTGTTGGAGTAGGCTATATCAAAGTCATCGTTGCTGAAGCTAAGGTGTTCGGCGCCATATTTGCCGATTTTGCGTGTTTGGCTTGACCAATAATTGCCCTCTGTGCCGTGAAACACAAAATCCTCTTCGTCGCGCAAGCCTGTGGCGGGGAGGAATATGCTGTTCCCGTTCGAACCCTTTACGAGATAGCCGCTTGCTCCATTGTAGTTGCTCTTCCAGGTCCAGGTGCATTTATCCTTCAGCTCTTTCATCTCGGTTGTTGTCGGCATACGGCAGCTGCTGCCCCAATTTGCTGTTGCGGCATCGTCTGCGGCATCGAGAGTCGTTTTGCCGTCTTTGTATTTGTTTACATTGGATTTTTGGTTGTCAAGAGAATACCTTGACTTCGGTTTGGTCTCAGCCCATGCGAAATAATCACCGTCCTCGTAAGGTGTTGACGCCCCGATGTTGGTTTCCGCCCAAAGCGTGCCGCTCGGCAGACCGAGGTCTACAAATTTGTGACCATTGATGGTGACGTTGACATTGATTGTTGAGTTATCAATGATTTTTGGATCACAATCATCGTCGCATGAAGTGGCTGTTAATGCAATGGCGGAAGCCATAAGTAAAGTTGTTAATTTGTTCATTTGAAGTTTGTTTAATATGGTTGTTAAAATTTATCAGACACAGGACGGATCATTAACCCATAGCAGCGGATATTTCCGCTGATAGGGTACACTTTATCTTTGGCGATACATAGAAAATACGCTCCACTACTATGATCATCGCAAAGGGAACTTGACCAATACCATCCGCCAGAACCATCTGCTGGGATAAAGATTTGATTGCCATTGGAACCTTTGACAACATATCCTCCGGATTTATTGTATCCAGTTTGCCAAGTCCATTTACAGTTGTCTATCAGTTCTTGAATGTCGCTTCTTGTCGGAATACGATACTTCTTGCCCCAATTGGCCTTGGCAGCATCATCTGTGGCATCGAGAGTCGTTTTGCCATCCTTTGAATTGTATTTGTTCAAATTATAATAGTTTGATCCCCATTTGTAGTTGATCCAATCATAATCATCCTTAGGCTTGGTTTCTCCCCACGCAAAATTGTCGCCGGCCTCGTATGGCGTTGACGCACCGATATTGGTCTCTGCCCAAAGTGTGCCGCTCGGCAGTCCGAGGTCGACGAGTTTGTGCTCATGGCCATCGGGCGATGTATCGTCGTCTTGACCGTCTTGTGACGAATCGTCGTTGGAACTGTCATTGTCGGATTTATTTGCGACAGGGCGGATGGAGAAGCCAAGATAGCGGTCGGAACCGAGTATGTCCATGTCATTGCGTCCAAAACTTAGAAGGTGGGCATAGTATTTGTCTTCACTGTAGGGCTGGCAAGACCAATAATTACCCTCTGTGCCGTGGAACTCAAGTTCTTCGTCATCGCACATACCTGCTGCAGGGAGGAATATGCTGTTTCCGTTTGGGCCTGTCACCAAGTAGCCGCTTGTACCGTTATAGTTGGATTTCCACGACCAAGAGCATTTCGATTTCAACTCTTTCAGTTCGGCTGTTGATGGGATGCGGCATCCTGCGCCCCACTTGGCTGTCGCTGCGTCGTCTGATGCGGTGAGCGAGGTTTTGCCGTCTGTCGAATTGTATTTGCTGCCCCAATATTTGTAATTGCTTTCAGTGTAACTTGATTTCGTCTTGATTTCTCCCCAGGCGAAGTAATCGCCGTCCTCGTAAAGAGTTGACGCCCCGATGTTGGTTTCAGCCCAAAGCGTGCCGCTCGGCAGACCGAGGTCTACAAACTTGTGCCCGTTGATGGTGACATTGACATTGGTTGTTGAGTTGTCAATAATTTCTGGTTCAGAATCGCCACCGCAAGAAGTGGCTGTTAATGCAATGGCGGAAGCCATAAGTAAAGTTATTAATTTGTTCATTTGATTTCTTATTTAAGATTGATATAAATCTCAATTCATAATAAATATAGCTTCAGATAATTCAACAACGAGGTGGTTAAAAACCAATTCCTACGACAAAACCGCAGGTTGCACTTTCTCCAGATTTAAAACCACCATTAATTAGAAATCCGGTGTTTATCGTTACTTTGCCGAAGCTGTAGTACAAACGAGGGGAAATCGCCCATCCCCAACTGGCCTTGGAGTCACCTTTGTCATCAAAATTAATAGCTGTCATTACTTGTATAGGGGCAGCAATCCTTAGACCTTTGGTGACTTCGTATGCAATATTTGGACCCCAAAGTATTACATCCGAAACGAAGTCTCTGTCAACCAACCCAAAGTTGAAACTACCTAAAGTTAGACTGGCTCCAAACAATGAGTTATACAGATTTAAGAAATCCATAGTGATTCCATAGTGACCAGACTCTTTCACATGTCCAAAATCAGCAGAAAAGAAAGTGAGACCATATGTCATAAGAGCCTGATTCCTTTGCCAACTGGAGCGTGGAGTATTATGGCTTATTTCTGTTCGCGGAGTGTCGGTGTAACTTTGCGTGCCAGTTGGCATTGTTTCTGATCTATCTTGGTGTAATAAATCCTGCGCAGTCGTTGCTGGGGTGGTAATAGTTGAAGAAGTAGTAGAGACGGTGGTTGTTGCCACCGGCACAGCCAGTTTCATTCCCACATATATCAAGCCGTCGGCATTGGGGTTTGCATTGTTGAGGTCGGCAACGCTGATGTTGTAGTATTTGGCGATGCTTTCGAGGGTCTCTCCTCGCTGAACCACGTGGGTGATGATTTGGCTTTGCGCCATAGCTACCATAGAAGCTGTGCATAGCACTGCTGAAAGAAAAAGTTTTTTAAGCATTGTTTGTCGGGTTTTTAAAGTTGTATAATAAGGAAATTGCTTACGCTCCAGAACTGCGTAGGATTGGTGATGACAAGCGTGCAGGTGCCGTCGCCATTGTCTTCAAAATGGTATGAACGGTTGCTCGGCTGCGGTGTCAAAATCTTAGGATTGCTTGACTTCAACGTCACTTCACGGAATCTTCGGATGTCAACAGCGTTGAACTTGCTCTTTTCCACATCTTGATAATTGACCTTTTTCTTTTTCAAGAATCCGCCTTTCAGCAGTCCGGCGGCGGCAAGTTGCTTCTTTGTGCCGATTTTCACGTAGCACTCGTTGATAATGTCGTTTTGCGTTTTTACAGCGTTTGTCAGCGCCTGGGTCTTACGCTCGGCGTTGTCCACACGTGATTGCATGTCGGAAATCGATGCGCGGAGCTGCGTGATGCTTTTCTTTGAATCGTTGAGGTCTGCGCGCAACGATTTTATCACCTTGTCTTTCGCTGCAAGCTGCTGGTTAAGGAAGCCGATAATTTTTTGCAGACGCTCGATGCCTTGCGTGGTCTTTTGCCTTGCCAACGAATCTTGAAGCTCTTGAATCTTCAATCGTTGGCGAGCCAGGATGTCCTCCATGTTTTTCAGGTTGGCAGCGATTTGGTTGCGGTCGAGCATCACTCCTTCCCGTCCGTTGTTGTTGATAAGCATGTTCTCCTGCATGGCAATGCTGTCAAGGCCGTTGGCGATGATGGAGATGATGCCGTTGAGTTCGTCAAGTTGCTGTGTCTTTATCTTGTTTTCTTTGATTATTGAGTCTCGTTCGTTCAAGAACGCGCTTGTGTTGCCGTTCCCGTTTCTGCAGGCGATGACAGAGGTGAGGGTGAACAAAACAATCAGTCCTTTGAATAATTTCATTTCATCGGGGTATAAAAAAGGCGTGTGACCGTTCCGAGCTTTGCTTAACCCATGGTTACCGCCAAGTGACCTTACGCACAGCAAACTCGGAACGGTCCACGCCATAAGCGTGAACCTTCCGACTGCTTGTTCCCGTGCGCTGAATTTTTTTGGCGGTATTCTGGGTCGAGGAACAAGAACTAATAGTTCATATTCAAAAGTATAGAACGGAAACGCCTTGGTTTTAAAGATTTGAGGCAAGCCTCTTTTTTAATTCTCTCTAATGGTGTGTGGACTGCCGTTTGTCTAACGGCGCGGTCCGCGGCGCTTCATTCTGTCAAGTCAATGTCTGTTTCTTATTTCAAGTTTTAGAGTTAAACAATGATGATTATTCCCTCGCATTGTGGCGATTGTATTGCCATTTTGCAATGCTTTGACGTTGCAAAGGTAATAAATTTATAAATAATGCAAAATTTTTCGTAGAAAATTTTTAAAAAATATTTTGCTTATCGATTCGGACGTTTTCTATACATCTATTCCTTTGCGCGACAGAACGCCGGCGGAGTAGTAGTGTTTCACCTCCTGCATGTCTGTCACCAAGTCGGCGATGCCGATTAATTCAGACGGGGCATAGCGTCCGGTTATTACGATTTCGGTTGACGGGGCTTTGCTGTTGATGGCGTTTATTACCTGTTCGGTTGATATGAGTCCGAGGTGTATGGCGATTGTTATCTCGTCGAGGACTACAACGTCCCATTCTCCGCTGCGCATCCATTCAGTGCATTTGTCGAGTCCGGAAAGCGCGCAGTCGATGTCGGCTTTTCCGGGTTTGCGGATTAGACAGCACCCGTGGCCGCACTGCTCGATTCTCAGCTTGCCGAAACTGGCGGGCGCGTTGGAGAGAAGCTGCAGAAGTCCGGTCTCGCTGTATTTCATCGACTTTACAAATTGGCATACCGCCACGTTCTTGCCGGCGCAGATTGCTCTTGCCGCCAGTCCGAACGCGGCGGTGGTTTTGCCTTTGCCGTTTCCTGTATATATATGTATATATCCTTTTTCCATAAGTTCTTTTTTGTGATTTACAAATGTATGAAAAAGTGAACTGCACCCCAAAAGTTAGACACAAAACTTTTGGGGGTGCAGTTCAGCGCAAGGAAACGAGGCTTTTTGCTGTGGGGGTGTTGCCGCCGTTGGCGAAAGAGTGGCAGTGTGTGGCGAAGTTTTGTCAGTGAAAGACGCCAAAATGTCCACTTCGCTGAGACTTAGCTGGTTGGCATCGGTTTTGTAAGATTGTAAATCGAACTTCCGAAGGTGGCGACACCTGGAGGAGGTTCGAAAAAATGAATTTTAATCAAAAAATAGGAGATAATAATTATGATGCCAGTAAGAAGAAATAATCAGACATGGTTGCCAAGTATCTTCAATGATTTTTTTGACAACGAGTGGATGGAAAAAGCAAACGCTACGGCTCCTGCCATCAATGTTAGCGAAAGCGAAAAAGAATATAAAGTTGAGGTGGCTGCCCCGGGCATGACTAAGGAAGACTTCAATATCCATATTGATGAGGACAACAATCTTGTAATCTCAATGGAGAAGAAAACCGACAACAAGGAGGAGAAGAAGGACCGCAAATATTTGCGCCGCGAATTCTCTTACTCAAAATTTGAGCAGACAATGATTTTGCCTGACGATGTGGACAAGGAGAAAATCGGTGCTGCTGTGGAAAACGGAGTGCTCGACATCACGTTGCCAAAACTCAGCAAGGAGAATCTTCCGAAACTGACGCGCGACATTGAAATCAAATAAGCATAATCATCAGTCTTTGATATGAAGAAGGCTGACAGCCGAAAGGTTGCCAGCCCTCTTTTCGTTGTATGCTCGGCATGAGCTTATTCTAATGGGTGCAAGTCCCTAACAAGCCCTAATA
>ENA-OOZG01000333-OOZG01000333.1-human-gut-metagenome-genome-assembly--contig:-NODE-333-length-40028-cov-2.115578_pt1 | contig 40028 bp, 77 predicted proteins | sample MGYA00241706_ERZ501384 | MGnify/ENA primary metagenome ERZ501384 (study PRJEB25962, sample SAMEA2042742) | human gut metagenome | biome: human gut; feature: human-associated habitat; material: faeces...
GTAATGATTGGTTCAGCATCAATTGGAGCGGTCTCTTCAAAAGGAACGGCATTTGCAATAAAAAATATGATTACACAATCTATTTATGTAGCAATAGGTGTTTTTATTATGATGGTTCTTACAAAGGGTTTTAAATTAAAAATGATTAATTACAGAAGTTCAATGGCTGTATATATTATGGGAATCATCTCAATGTGTGGCTGTGTTTTTTGGACGACCAAAGGCTCACATGCTTGGATTCATTTAGGTTCTTTTACAGTACAGCCAGCAGAATTTATGAAAATTGGTATGGTTCTTATTTTATCTTATATGCTTACTGAAACTGATTCAGCATTTGTAGTAAAAGGAAAATTTAGAACAGCTGAATTAAAAAGTAAATTTTATAAAGATAAATTTAACAAATGTGTTTTGTTCCCTTTAGCTCTTATGGTTTTTGCATTTGGAATAGGAGTTATTGTACAAAAGGATTTAGGAAGTTCTCTTATTCTAGCAGCAATTTGTTTTATTTGTTTTATGTCAACACCAAGAGATTATTATAAAAAATATAAAAAACAAGACATCATCATCCAAATATTGGTGAGTAACCAAATTGTAGTATTTATTGATTTAAATTTATTTATTATGAAAGAGTTAAACAGTGCTTATCAAACATCATTCAATCAGGCTATTCCTAAGATTGAGACATTCTTAAGAACACATCAGAAGTTTGTATATTCAAACTTTGACAGATTTTGTTCTCAAAATAAAGTGAAATATAGAGCCAATTGGTTCTCTCTCTTAAGAAAGGTAGAAGTAGTTAAGAAGACAGATAATGGTTGGAAATATTACAAAGTAATTAGTGATCCAACTGTTATTGAGAAACTGAAACAAGCATTTGGTGAACAAGTTGAAAAGCAAGGAGGCAAACCTTGGATTGATACTGGTAAACCTGCAACTGAAGAAGGTTTTAAGAGAAATATCACTTCAAAGAACACAACAAAGACCAAAGCAAATGAGAACATTCAAGAGGATCTTATAGATTCAGCAATAAGATTGTTATCTCAAAATGGTTACAGTGTATTTAAATTTCATTGGTGTTATACATCTCAAACAGATGATAACTCAGTGAAAGTAGTTGGGTATTATAATTTAAATCAAAAATAAGCCCTGTTTTAGCTGTTTTAAGACACTTTTAGTAGTTAGGTGGATAACTTATTCATTTAATTATTTTAAGTGTCTTAAATTGCTTTATTTGAAGTTTTATTATTTAAAGATATTGTTATGAATAGATTATGTGAAAAATTATTAGATAAATGTTATACTGATATTACAGTAGAAGACATTAAAACTCTTATCAATTATCTTGATGAGAGGGAACAACAACAAGCAGTTATGATAGTCTTAGGAATGGCAGAAGTGCCTGAATTTAAAGATATTATCTTTACTGAAAGAGAGACTATTACTATGCTTCCTGACACTATCAATCTCTTAACAGAGAATGTGAAAGCTGAGGTTAAAACTCATAGATTTGAAATATGGGTTCCAAGTGATAAATGGCATGAAGCTAAAGATTATCTAGAAGATATTGAGTTCAAATCATTTGATGAGGTTAGACAGAAATTAGCTTCTAATAGCATCAGTTGTACTAACTATGCAAAAGAAGATCATTCTAAGATAACTGTCAAATTTAACAAAACTTCAACATCTTGGTATTCTTTCAGTGACTGGAAAAGACTTGAACAAAGGGACATTGATCCTAACAAAAAATAACTCTGTTTTGTCATTTTATATTGGTAATTTTGTTGCACTTAGATGTATATATTAATACAAACTATGTGCAACAATTTACTCATTATAAAAATAAAAAACATGACATCCTATTCCAAACCTTGGTGACAGACACTATAATTTGTTCACATTAGTATGATTAAGAAAGGTACACAAATCTCCCTGACTATGGAATTAGAAGGGAGTGTTCTTCTAAGGAAGGATATTAGATGTAAAACTGTATTGTTGACTAGAGTTATCAACACTAAGAATGGTCCAGTTCCTATGAAAGATAAACAGGGAAAGATCATTAAGGAAGAGCATGAAGTTGTTGAAGAGATACCAGTTTATGGTAAAGCTTATAAACATATCAATCTTCCTTGGGAGTTTGTTGAGAATAGTTTGAATAGTCCTTTGAGAGGCTATAAACAAAGAGTTTGGGATAGTTTACCTGAGTTGAAGAGAATAGAACTTCACATTTTTGAAGTTTGCAATGCCAACAAAGCTCACAACCCAACCTATTCCCTCATTCAATAACCTATAGCTCTCAAAATCCATCTCAAACTAAACATTCTAATTACTAAAACTATAACTTATAGTTACAAACTACTTTGAATTACAAAGTTAATTCTTATTTTATTTGAAATATTACACATTTTTAACATTCAAATTCTTATTATTATGAAAAATTCAGTTATTATTATTCCATTTGATGATTCAGATCCTAACAACATCATTGACATTGCTGAATCACAAAATGATCAATTTGTCAGAATTAGAGTTGAATCAAAACAATTAGTGTCCAATGGAGGTTCATTGTTAACCTTTCAAACCAGAAGACACAGGTTCACTATTGCTAAAGAAGTCCTAGATGAGTACAAATTAACTATTGGCTCTGACTTCTGCAAATTCTTCCCTGAATGTAGAATTTCAGTAAGAGAACAAGTAGGTGAACCATTCTGGAAATTGGAAGATAGAGTACAATCTCCTAAGATGACACCTGCAAATGAAGAAAAAGGTACACCAGCAATGGTTCATCTTCATGAAGGATTACCTATTTATAGACAGACATTCTTCAATGTAAATGCTGGATCTCCTAACTATGATGATGTATTTGTACAAACTACAACTACCATCACAGAAGAAGAATGGGCAGCAATGGCTCCTCATGAAGAAGTGATTGAGGGTGAAGACTAACAAGCAACATCATAGGACTAATTACCCATGTGAGGGCATCAGAAATGGTGCCTTCATTTGTTCTTTTTGCTTCTCCTCAACATCTAGGCCACTATACATTTCTTATACAATAACATCTTCACAATGAACAAAAATATTTCCAAACCTGCAGTCTTTATATTCCTAAATGCTAAGACAAAAGAAGCAGTTAAACTTGCAGCTAATCTATATACTCTTAAACCTTCCCTAGCACATCTAGGCTTATCTGTAGATATAGTAAGAAATGAATTAAGTGATTTTTACTTTGTCTCTAATAAATCTGTTCCATTCAAAATATTCTGTTTCTCTAAGAGAGACAAACAATTTAGAAACTGGCTTAATTCTTATCTACCACTTAGAAATGTTCATCTAATTCAACTACAATGAAGACAATTCTTGTTATTAATAGACCTCAAATAGAAGCATATTGGACATTACCTTTTCTATTCTTAAAGATACAAACAAACTACAATAAAGTATTAGAAGCAGAAGATAAATACTGGTTAAAGAATATTGCAAAACACTTAGACTCTAATCCTAATCAAAAATTTAAGATTGTTTTCAATGATTTATCTGATAGAAAAAGAAATAGAATCACTATAGATGAGCCATATCTAATACTTCCTAATGTACAAGTAATACATTTATTATGAAGACACCTATCTTATGTATAGTTAATACCAATATAAATAGTCTAAATGGATTTAAAAACTATAGTGGAATAATAAAAGAACCAACAACTCTATTCAACTCTATATATCTTATACAAAATTATAGAGAAATAGCTGCATCACACTATATATATCAAATAGATTTGAATGGAAGATCTCTGCAATATTGGAAAGATTTTATATCTAGACTTAAAAAATCTAAAATCATATGGCTCACATGAAATCACATATTATCTGTATCTTAAATAAAACAAATAACTCAATAAGTAAAATATTTGAAAGCATGATACACTCCTATACATTCTCTGATAGACATCATGTAGGCAAAGTTGACACTCCATATGAATTATTTGACTGGATTAATGCTGATCCTCAATTTGAGATAGAATATTATGTAATTTCTACTGAATATTACAAAATAGAAGCATTTAAGAGAGAGTTAGCAACAATAAAAGATAAACATATAATTTGGATAGTATGAAACATACAATAATCTTAATAAAAGTTAAAAGAGAAGATCTCTTAAGACATAGACTTATATGCTGGAGTAGAAGTTCTGTCTCTTTTCATTGTTTTGTAGCTGAATTTATCAATTCAATAATACTAAGAGTAATAATAGGATTCTATCCAAAGAAATATGCAATTATCTATTATAAATGTGAGCCAAGAACTGTTAAAAGATATCTTAGTATCACAGCTATAAATAACTCAAATATAATTTGGTTAAAATGAAAACTACAATAGTTTGTATTAGAATAGATATGATGTATATGCCCAAAAAAGTGTATTCAATACACACACTAACATTTAAACTAATTGCAGGCATTCAATTTCATAATCTATTAAAAGCAGTAAAGAGAAATGATTATAAGCAAAGAAAAATACTTGTTTATTATCATGTAGATCAGAGAGAAATGCATAGAATTGCTGAGAAACATCAAAAAGATATTATCATAAAATGGCTAAAGTAAAATCTAAAACTCTAATTATAATTAAAAATCCTGATGATAATTACTCACTCAGGCATTTCATAAACACTAGCAGGAAAAAAGAAGAAGACTATGTAAAGAATATTATGGACTTAGAAGTGGAAGAAAGTATAAAACATGCAAAAGAACTGTTAGTTGATAGCTGGCAAGATAAGGTGTTTATGATTATATGTCCTAAAAATATACCTGATAGAGTTCTTCTTCAACCATATCTTGATCTAAAAATAATAGTCTTAAAATGAAAAAATTAATATTTATCCATACACATCCATATATTGGAAATGAACTTGCTTCTAATTTATATTCTCTTAATAGAAGTAAAAATCTTCTAAAATATAACAGCTATATTGGGGTAATTTGTTATAGTAGTAGATATTCTATAGTGAGTCTTAAAAACATAATACACAATAAATATCAAAATGGACTAATAGTTATATCCAAAGCTATTGAAGAAAGCCATCTCTTAAAAAAATACCCCAATATAAAAACAATAGTTTTAAAATGAGATATATAATTATTCTTAGATCTAATGCAGAAAATCTAGATATTAAGTTTTCATTATTAAATATAGGAGCTATTGAAATATGTGACAAAAGTAATCTCTATTACTTTACAAATTTATATGTGGAATATTGGAGTACTCCAAAGCTGCATAAGATCAATTGTGTTTTCTTCATATATAAGAAATTAAAAGAAGAAATACTATATAGTGAAGAGACACTAAGAGAATTACTTCAAAGAAAAATAAAAATAATATATTTAAAATGAAACATATAGTTATACTATATCCTAAGACTCAGATCAAAGCAAATATGATTAAATTAAATCATTTACTTGCTTGTTTGACTGTCTTAAAAGGAATTGATGCAAAAACAGCAGTAGCAGGAGCTAGAAATCATTATAAAATAGCACAATTGGCATATAACTTATTACATTTTAGAGGTATTAAAAATATTCTTATAGTAGGAGCACCAAATCTAAGTGTTAGAAGAATATTTGGACCTGATGATGTAAAAATAACAATTTTTAGATAGAAAATCTTATGAGAAAGTGTGTAGTAGTTGTAAATCCAAAAACAAATTGTGCCTCCCTTTTTCAAAAACTAAATAAGAATAATAAAGGCCTTGCATTTGCTAGTTGGGCAGGATTTGGTAAGATAAATAATGTTCTACAAGAATATAAAAAAATTAAAATTTCTTTATCTAAATTCTGCAAGAGAAGACTATCATCTTAGGGATGTAGATAAAAGTAAATATAAATTGATTGTCCTAAAATGAGAACAATTATAGTAGCAGAAACACCTGGTAAATATCTTTCTTTTGAATTTGATAAATTAAAAAAGAATAGAAAAGGAATAAAAATAGCTTGTTGGGGTGGAGCTGGTGAAATAAATACAATTTTACAGAACTTTCCACCATTGAAGTTTATATTCCTGACACAAATTAGAGCTAAATATTGTCTCAATAATTTAAATAAAAATAAATATAAATTAATTTTATTAAAATGAAGAAAACTATATTTATTGTAACATCTAAACTAGAAGAAGCTCTAAATTTAGGAGTAAAACTGGACCATTTAAAGAAAACAAATCACAGTAAAACTACTGTAGAACACTGTCTATATCCTCCAGGATCAATACATGCTGTCAAATGGAGTTTAAATCTTAGGTGCAATTCAATAATGATACTTAGAGATATTCCAGGTAAAATTAAAGCTTTAGTTAATCTTAATAAATCAAGATATCAGCCTAAAAAAATAATAATTTTAAAATGAAGCCTGTTTTAATAACTATTATGAATAAACATTCTTTTGAGAGAGAATACTATAAATGTTTATATGAACTAGGACACTTTTATTATTTAATAATGGATAATGAAGACTTAGATTTTGCAATAGAACAAGAATTAAGATTTGAAGGGCCCCCATCATTATTTGTTGTGTATAATATGTCAAAGGAACAAATCTTACTTCTCTTAGAACAATATCCTAAGACACTTAAATTTAAAATAATCTCATGAAAACTATCATATTAATCAACATAAATGAGGATCCTAGAAAATTAATCTCAAAATTAACAGAGTTAATTTCTTCTTTTAAAGTTGAATATAGTTTGAAATCAGAAAAATCAGAAACATATTTAAAAGATCTTTTAGTTAGACTAAGAAGAATAAAGAAAAATAATGGCATATTTGTTACTAACAAAGATCTTAGCCTTGAAAGAAATATTAGTGGGATTAATCAGTTTAAGAATCAAAATAATATTAAGATTACTATTCTAAAATGAAAACTGTATTAATAATACATCATTCAAAACCAGCTTCTTTATTTGGAAGAATAGTTAGTTTAGTTTTCTATAAAACAGAATCTAGTTATTGTCAAGGCAAAGAACCTATGATACATTATCTTAGAAATCTAATAGAAACTATGATAGGTAATAAATGTGATTCTGGAATATTAGTCACTGATAAGAAACCTAGTCTTATAAATAGTATTCTAAATCTTCAAATAATAAATAAGTATAAACAAATTAAATTCATTATTATAAAATGATAACCATTTTAATAATTAAAGTTCCTAAAATAGCACCTTTATACTATAATATTTTAGACATACATAATAGCTCAGATTATTGTAAATTAGGTGAAGACTTTGATCATTATCTACACAATCTTTACTTTGATATGGTAGATGATAATTCAAAATCTGGAATTTTTATTACTAGTCATAATCTTAGTCTTCCAGAATATACTCATTGTCTAAGAAACTTTGCAAAAGTTAATAAAGTAAAATTTATTATTATAAAATGAAAGTATTAATCCTAATCCAGAAATCACAACCAAATTCAATTCAGCTAGCACAAATAGGGAGATTAATAAAAAAAGATATTCTAGTAGAACTCTGGATGGGAGTATATTTATCTAACCAACTACCATACTATCTATCCATATATAAAAAAGATTTTATAATCTTTGCTACCTATCTTCACCCTGAAGAGAAAGTATTAACTGAAATTGAAGCTAATTGTAAGCATTATCATATAAAACTTATTAAATTAAAATAGAGATGAATCAGATTATCATTATTACCAACACAGTAGACAAACCAGAAATTGTTAAGTCTATTTTAGAGTCTATGAATGGAACTCTTGTTGAAACTATTTCTTATGAATGTAAGAGTATTGAGGATTTACAAGGTGTAATTCTTAATGGGGAAACTAAAGATAAAGTAATTATCTATAGTGATCCTGACATCAATGAAAGGAAATTGAAAGCTTATGTCCAAGAAATTGAAGAAGATATTAACCAAGTCTTAGATGTAACTATTCTTGATTAATATGAATAAGTTAATAGAAGCAAAAGCATTTCAAATAGGGGAGTATTGGTACATATGTGCCAGACTTCCTCTTGAAGAAGGAGATGCAGTAGTGCTACCTAAGAATAGTCCTACTCCAGAAGTAAAAATTGTATCTCCTTCAAATATAGAATACTTTAAGAGAAATTGTGAGAATCCTTTTAAAGTAATAGCATCTACTAATAAAACTTTATGGGTTTCTAGAATTTCAAATAATGATATAGAATTACTAGATAAGAATCAAATGTTCTTATCAGAATTTAAATTTTATATTGCTATGTGTAAACCAGTAGATAGATTTACTGGAAAACCTCTAAAAAATTCTAGTCCTAAAGTAAGAACAGAAGATTTAAACATTTTATTATTTAATTTTTCATAATTAAACTATTTATGGCAACATTAAATATAGATCTCTCTGAATATGATATGATGAGAGAGTCTAAGAAAAATCTAGAAAATCAAGTTGAAGATTTTAAAAAGATTATTGAAGGACTCAAAGATAAATCTAGATTAGTTGTAAGAGATAGAATAATGTACAGAACCATTGATGTAGAAGCTCTTAGAACTAGATTAGTTGCTGAATGGCAACATAGTAGTTATAGTAGAGCATACATTGCTGGTTTTGCACAACAATTTGTTGATCTTATATCTCATTTAGATTATTCACTTTATCTTAAAGGAGAACCTAAAGAAGAGTCTAGATCTGAACAATATATAGGATTTGAAGATATTAGAGTTCTTATTGAAACTTCTCTTAAAGAAGAATATAAAGAGATATGGGAAAATAAGATTAAAGAAGCTAAAGAACAAAAAGCTTTATATCTTCTTAAAGAACAAGAAATTGAAAATGAGATTAGAGCTACATATGAAGGGGTAATTAAAGATCTTAAGAGAAGACTTGATGAAAAAGAAAACATTATCTTAAATGCAGATGATCTTCATAAGAAAGAAATTGCCAAACTTAGAAAATTCTATGATGAAAGAATTGAACAAAGAGATAAAAGAATTTCTGAATTAAGTAAGACACATGAGCAGAAATTAGCTGAAGCTAAGAAAGAATTAGAAGAAGCTGAAGCAGCTTATTATAAACTTATTAAGAAAAGAAAAAGATTCTTATTTTGGAATATATGAAAGAATTTAAGCAAGATCTTATGTATATAATACCATTAATAGCTATTGCTGCATTCTTTATATTATTATTACAAGAACTGGATAAAGATGAACCTATGAAAATAAAAGAAACTGATAAACAAGATTACACAGTGTATGAGTTTAGAAAAGCTCCTATAGGAAAATTAGTAATTCTTAATGGAGATGTTGTGGCTAATATGACACATTCTCAGACTGATAAAGGAGTAATGGCATATTATAATTTTAGTACAGGTACTATGCACACTGTAGGTATAGATTGCAACATTGCAAGATCTAAAGTTACTTTATATGCAGGATCAATCACTATTCAAAATGATTAATTATGGGAATGGTTATAGCAATAGAAGAAAATGAATTTGGTTCTATAGAATTGCATAGAGCTCCTAAATATGTTCTTTATGAAATAACAACTAAAGGTTCTCTAAAAGGACATATAGTTATGTTAGCAGGAGAAAATATAGATGGATTACATTTTATAGATTTTACTCAAGGAAACTATTTTATTTACCCTCCACATCCACCTGTTCCTTATCCAGAAAAACTATCTGGTAAGAAATTCTTAGGAAAGATAGTTATTAAAAATAGTTAATATGGGAGCAAAACATATAGACACAACTAAAACTTTACCTCTTATAAAAGTACCAGTAGGCACTATTGTAAAATTAGGTAGTCATCTTCTAATGAATGTAGTAATAGACACTTTCACAAAAGAAATTGTTTATTATGATTTTACTGAGGGTAAAAGTTATTGCTTTGGATATAAAGATCCATTAGGACAAGAAAAAGTTGAAATTGTAGAGGGACCTATAACAATACAAAATTCTGAATCATGAATGGAGTTAAAATATGTGAAACTATTATAAGCAAGACTAGACCTTTTATAGAAGTTCCTATAGGAATTATTGCTAAAGTAGGGAATGATTTCTTAATGAATGTAGAAATAGATTATGATGCAGATAGAGTTCTCTATTATGATTTTACTGATGGAAGAACTTCTTCTTATAGAATGGGAAGTGAATTTAGCAAAAGAGAAGCTATAATTGTTGAAGAAGCTATTACTATTAAAAATCCTAAGATATGAGTGGAGTAAAATGTATAAGATTACAACCTGGAGCAACCCTAATAAAATTAAAAGATGCTCCAATAGGAGTAGTAGTATCATTTGGCAACATGCCAATAATGAATGTTCTTAGAGAGAAGGGTAAAATATATTATTATAATTTTTCTACAGGAGAAACAGATTGGTATGGAACTATGAGTGCTGCAGCTAATAGTGATGTAACAATAATTAAAGGTGAAATTGTAATTAAAAATGCAGATATTATTTGAAAAATTTGAACCTTATTTTAAAGGATTAGCTCTAATATCTGCATTTATGGGATTCCTTACTTTGCCTTTATCTTTTATTGCAACTGTTAAACAGAAACAGGAAAAAGTAAGACAAAATGAACAGTTATGTGACACTATTATTATTAACAATGATTCTGTTAATAATATTAAATTTAGATAATGATGAGAAATTTTATTAAAAAATAGACAGTCATGATAGGAGGAATCTTATTTGCTATAATTATAGCTGGAATTAAACTACTTATCATTATGTGTATTACTACACCTAAGAATCAAAATTATCCTAATAAATCAATTCAAACAGAGGAGGACTGGTACAATGAAAGAGCAGGAGAACAATATATCTAAAATGTTAAATTTTAGTAAGCCAAAACCTGGTTTTAATTATTTAACAGGTTGGAAAGATACTCCAGTAATTAATACTAAAGGAGGACTTGAAGAAGTCTCATTAGAGGCTATTAAAAGAAATATTAAGAACAATATGAAGTAAATCTGCATCTCTACTTTATATAGTGAGGAGGCTGTAATGGTCTCCTCTTAATTATTATCTTATGAAAAAAAGAAATTATTTAAAATTAATTTTAATTAAAAAAGATTTCTTAGACAAAGTACAGTTAAAGAGTACTTATGGAGGAGATACTTATAGAAGGAGAACACTCAGTATATATGGACCTAACATAGCAACAAGTTTTGTCTATAGTGGTCTATGGTTTACTGTACAAGGTTATTATGTAATAATAGCAAATAAAGCTAATTCTAGTGCTAGTGAGGTTCTTATAGACAGAACTTTAGTGTGTCCTCAAATAAAAATTCCTAAGTATACTGAACATATTAAATATGGGAATATAGTTAAGATTCCAGGAGTTAAGTTTAAAAATATTACAAGAAGTGGAGAATGTAAAGGAACAGCTCTTATAAGCTATGGTATAGGAATGTTTGGAATAAAAACACTTGCTGGCACTATGTCAGAAAATGATGTTATATCCAAATGTACAATATCTAGATATTCAGATATGGCTTTACATCTCTTAAAGAAAGGAATTAAAGGATATTCTGTTGTAAATAATAGAATAGGAGTAGCAGTAATTCCTAAAGAAACTACATTTTCTTTACAAGAATTCTTAGAAGAAAAAGAAGTAGAATCTCCTGTTATCATTCTTAAACTTGACATATATGATGATTGAAAACTGTACTATAGGAAAAACTTATTTAGTAGAAAAGAAATCAACTGGAGAACACTTTGAAATGACAGTAGAAGATAGTTCTGCCTCACTTTTTGGGAAAAGATCCTCTAGTATGTTTTACCTAAGATGGCATGATGATCAAACTGTAGCTTGGGTAAAAGCTGGAGTCTTTAATTTAATGTATAACATAATAGCAAAAATTAAGTATGGCTGAGAAAAAATTACAAATTATCTGCAATACAGATAAGTATAAGAATTTTAAGAAGGGAGAAGATGTTACTAACTATGTATTTGCAGCAATCAGATTAGATAGAGTAGGAAATTTAAATCAATTGAAAGATCCACTTTCTCTAGAGAATCTTGCTGAGTTTATGAATAAATATAAACATGCTGTGCATTTAATTGCTTTAGAACATCCTAAAACACATAATTGTCAATATTATTTGGCTAAAAACTTTATTTTCAAATAAAATGACATTTGAAGAATTTAAAAAAGATGTAGAAAAAAATCTACAAAAATCTGGTACTACAGCTTATATAATAATATTTAAAAAACATGGTATAAAGAATTTTGGTAAATACTTGCCAATTGAAGTTATAAATGAAAATGGCTGTGTGTATATTTGTGGTAAATCTGACCATATACTTTATAATAAGCTTGTAGAATATTTAGGCAACTTTGATTTAGAGATAAAAGAGATTGTAAGAATTACAGAGGAAATTATAGAACTTTGTGATTCTTAATAAAATAATTGTTTAATACCACATTGTCTTATTAAAAATGTTACTTATGGAGTGGAGAGATATGAAGGGAAGAAATGGTAACAAGACAACAAGCCTATAAATATGGCAAAGACTGGGAAGAAACTATGATGAAGATTCACCAAGATTATTTTAAAGGTGAAGTTAAGAGAGCTACAGTAAAAGAAGATATGTTTAAACATATAGACTTTTGGTGGAGACAAGATGAAAATAGTCCCTGGATAAGCTATGATATTAAGGCATTAAAGAGAGCTAGTAGAAGATCAGGACCTTTAGATGGTACAATTCATTGGATTGAAGTATTAAATGTTAGAGGCAATCCTGGTTGGATTTATGGAGAAGAAGACTATGTTATATTTGCTACAGAAGAAACAGCAATATATGTTCCTACTAAGAAACTTCCTCCTTATATTGAAAAGAAAATTAAAGGTAAAGATATTGTATACAATACACCTTATGATTTTTATATTCCTTATAGGAGAGTTGGTTCTAAGGATATAATAGTTAAAGTTCCTACATCTGATCTTAAGAGACTAGCAGAGTTTGAAATTAAATTAAAGTAGGGGAGACTAGAGGATGATTACATTTAAAGCTGAATTTAGGAAAGGAATAGAAATCTATTTCTTTACCTATACTTATGGAGATTCATCATTCAAATTAGGGAATGATAATTTAATAAAATTCTTGAAATTAGTATTTGGTTGGAAAGATAGAAGTCAATTAAACATTAAAAGTAAATATATTGAATTCTTAAGAGAACTAAGAGCACTATCTGGTAGATATGATGCTTTTTCTTCTTATCCAGCATTTATAACAGATGCTTTCACTATAGTATTTTCTAAATTAAAAGAAAATGCAGAGAATAATGGAGTAACTGTAACAGTAGATGAATTATCTCAAGCAATTTTAAATCTTGAAACTAAGATTAAAGAATTTGAAAAAGAAAAAGAAGCAGGAGCTTATATCTTCTTTAAGAAAGGAGATTCTCAAAAAAATCTAGTAGCTAATTATGACTCAATAAGAAATTGGACAGGAGAACCTATGTGGAGATGGTCATTAAGAGCCAACACTAGTACTTCATTAGGATTAGCTTTTGGTATAGTAGATATAATTAAAGGAGAAGTAGAAAGCTTTAAAGTTACAGAAGAATTAATAGAAGAATATTTATATGCACCCAATTAAAAAGATTTATTTAAAAGCTTATATCTCAGAAATAATAGTTACTATTATTTTTGGAGTATTATTGGGGTCTTTGCTTTATGGTGTCTTATATTGGACTGGAAGAGTGTTTGATGGTAATGAAACTATTGCATATATCACTACTATTATTGTATTTTTAATAGTTCCACTATATATGGATATAAGAAAGTTTAGACAACAATGGAAAGAATTATCTAAAAAGTATGATACTTAAACAATTATTTAAAAGAAATATTACTATTGCTAATAAAGCAGTATTAGTAAATTTACCAGGATGGCATCAATGTAATACATGTTTAGATAGAAGAAAATGTGCTTCCTGTATTCCATCTAATGATAAAGCATATATTCTACCTCTAATACATACTACAAGTAATTATAACTATTATGTAGATTCACATATCTGGCTAGAAGAAGAGGATTTTAATTCTGATTTATCTAAAGATGATTTTTCTATAGTTGATAAAAATTGTGAGGTATGTGCATTAGAAAGAATATGTGGAACAGATAGTAATTTACACTGTGAGTTTCTTAAGAAAATTAGAGGAGATATGGAAGAGTGTATTGCTCCTGGTATTTATAATCTAACAAAGAAAGGAAAAGAAAAATTGTTTGAATATTACTATGGCAAAGATAAAGAGAAATGATTATTTTGAGAATTCCCCTTCTAAGGAGAAAATTAACTCTAGTTATAAAATTAAGAAGTTTAGGAGATCTTATAACACAAAGAAGAAATAAAATAAATAAGATGAATAAGATGAAACTTATTGCCTATACTAGGAAGTATGGGACTAAAGCTTATGTAAATTTTAAAGAGGGAGACAGAGATACAATTCAAGGTCTTCTATATTATTCTCCTAATGAAGACAGACTATTTGTTTTAAATAGTAGCCATCAATATCAAGGGTCAACACCTGATAGAGATGGAGGAGAATGGAGAAAATATGCAAGAAATAGTTGGGTTTTGTGTCAAGACACTATGAGTAATGTTATACTTCTTCAACATGGAGATCCTACAACTGATTATCATACTATTACAGCAGAAGAGATAAAAGAATTATTAGGACTTCCTATTAAAAGTATTTTAGAAATACAAATTAATAAAAATGATATAGTATTTATTTAGTATGAAAACATTATTAGGCTTTAATGAAGGAGACTTTAGATTCTTTAAGAATCCTCAATCCAATGTTAATTCAACTAAATGGGATGAAGTTAAACACTTTGATTCTGTTCAGGATGCAATTAACTATTGGGAGACAACAGATTATTTAGAAATGCACCAAGTGACAGTAGTTGGTAATCAAATTCATGTGATTCCTTATGAATATTAAATTATGCTATTTTCAAAAAAATTGTATAATTTTTCCTACAAGATTTGAATCTAGAATAGAATCTAAACTTCATGTTTTAGGAGCAAAATGGTCTCATAATCAAAGAGGGATGAGATACTATAAAGATAAACAATATAAGAATAAATGGGGTTTATATTTTGTTGAGAATGGATTTATAACTTATTCTTCTTATATAATGAATACTATGGAAGAAGCTATAAGTCATGCTCATGAATTATCTTATGGAGAAAAATTATATTTTATTCTTATAGAAAATTATCTTGAAGAATTAACTTTAGACACTGAAGATGAACAAGTATGTGATAAAGAGGGTAATTTATATACTATTTTTAAGATTAAAGAGCACAAAGACCTTAAGGAAATACATGTTTACACTAATAGAGGAGAAATCATCTATAAAAGCTTGGATGAAGCTAACAAAGAGCTCTTCTGTATATAATAAGCTATTCTTAAGAGATCTAGAAATAGATAGGAAAATTGGTCTTATAAGAGATATTATTTATCATATTGAATCAGATAGAAGGGATGAATTACATGATATTGAAAGAGAAGAATTTAGAGAACTGAAAGAGGAAGCAAATATTTGGACTACTATTGCAAGACCTCCTGTTACAGGAGAAGTATCAGTTAGTGGACTTTTATCTGCTTTTGATTGGAACTTTGCTTTAAGAGAAGTTTATAGAAAGAAAATAAAAGTAAAAGTCTTACACAAGACTATGATAGCAGTGCCTGATAAGATTATGTATGCATATTATAGGTTTCCCTATACAGCTCTTACAGACTTCAATCCAAATAAGTATCCTAAATTTGTCTGTGATAAAGATAATAATCTCTATAATGTTCTTTATCTAAGAAGATCTAAAAGATATAGACTCACTAATGTAGATAATCTTAAGAAGAGATTCAAGGTTAATAAAACTGAATTAGAAACTAAATATTATGATGTATGAAATTATTGATTTTCTTTAGTAGTGACATTTATCCTAAAGGAGGAATGTTAGACTTAGTTGCTGAAGCTGATTCTGAAGAAGAAGCTGACAACATTATTCAGAGTTTATTAACTAAGAATGATGATCCATTAGGAGTACTATCTTGGTGGCAAATTGTAGACAGAGAAACATTACAAATTATTAAAAAATCAGAAGATGAATAGTTACTGGTTACTTTATTTTATTGAACAAGCAGACAATCTTATTGCTTTCTTAGGCTTAATATTAGCTATTGTGGCTATACTTTTTATTGTTTTTTCAATAGTTGCTTCTATGGCAAGAGATGAAGGAGAAAAGAAACTTGCTATAAAATATCTTAAGAAAATAACTCCAATATTAGCAGTATTAATACTATCTGTAATATTACTTCCTTCTACAAAATCTTGTTACAGAATAATAGGATTAGGAACTGTTATGGAGTATAGTAAGACTAATGAAAAAGTAAAAGAGTTGCCTGACAACCTCATTAAAGCAGTAAATAATTATTTAGAAAAAGATGTTAGTAAGAATAGAGACTAGACCATATATTGCTGATACTAAGAATAAGGTGGAAGTAATAGATAAGGATAATATTTTCTATATTGGAGAGCCTACTAATTGTGGTCCTAATTATCAATTAATTATTGATTACAGTGGTGGTAGAACTTCATTAATTCTACATGATTATAGAAAAGAACACCTTGAGTATATAAGAGATATGTTAGCTGATGTTAAAATTGAAAGACCTCAATATGCAGTTGATAAACACACAAACTTAGTAGATATTAAAGCTAAGTTGCTATTAAAAGAATATAGAGAATCATTTGACTAATGAGACTTAGTAGTATTTTCATTTCTATAGTAATGATGTTTATGATCATTGATGTCTTCTTTAAGACTCAGGTCATATATGACAAGATCAAAGCAATTGAAGATATAACTGTTATTAAAGATACAGTTTATTTACCAATTAAATATGATGTTGTAGAATTTAGTCCTGAAGAGTTTTATGCAAGTATTAATGAATCAGGAATAAAATTTCCAAAAGTAGTAATGGCACAGGCTATCTTAGAGAGTGGTAACTTTAAATCAGAGTTGTTTAAACAAAATTCAAATCCATTTGGGATGATGAGACCAAGACAGAGGCCCACCACATCTATAGATAAAGAACAATATGCTAAATATGAACATTGGAAACATTCAATATTAGATTATTGGATATGGCAACATTCATATGCTAAGACTATTAAAAATGAGGAAGAATATCTTAATCTTCTTCAGAGTATTTATGCTGAAGATAAAAATTACACTAAAAAACTTAAAAGAATTATGAGGAGACTTAACTAAAAAGAAGTAAAACTTAAATTTGTGAGAGAGATATGAAGGGTTATGGAAAAGACATTTTTAATGTAAAAGTAGTAGTAAGATTAGGTAAAGAACAAGCAACTAAAATTGCTGAACTCTTAACAGTTAAAACATTGGAGGATAAAGTATGGGCTCTGACTGAATTGATTGAATTAAAACTACAACCAAAAACAACTATTTTCCTAGTGAGTGAGATCATTAGGAGAAAATATGAAAGAAGATTGGCAATTTCTAAGAAAATAATGACTGAATTAGCAAAGGAGGATTAATATGGAGTTGAGACTGGAGAGGTTGGATGAAGCAGGAGTTACAGTCAATCAATTTGTATTATTATTTCTTATAGAATCAAATTTAATACCTAAATGTGTTGAAAAGAAATTTGATGACTTGTTAAAATTGCAAGAGAATTTGTTCATTAAAATCTTAGAAGATAGGATAGTGCTAAGACCAAAAGGAACTCAATTAATCCAACAAAGAAATAGTCCTATTGTAGCAGAAGAGATAATCTCATTAGCTAATGAGTTAAGAGAATTATTCCCTACTGGCACTAAGAATGGAACTATCTATAGGTGGAGAGGAACTTTGGCTGATGTTACTAACAAGCTGAGAAAGTTTATGACTGCACATCCTAATTATACAAGACAAGAGATTGTTGCAGCTACTAAGCATTATGTAGACTCCTTTAAATATGGAGATATGCAATATATGCAGCTACTAGTATATTTTATTGAGAAAAATAATGTATCTAAGCTATTAGAAGAGCTTGAAGCAATTAGAGAAGGAAATGTACAAAGAGTAAGAACAAGAGAAACTAGTATATGACAAATAATATTTTTAAACAAGCAGTTCAAGATGGTCTTAAAGGACTAAATAAAGGATTGAATATAGGTTTACCTAGACTTAATGCTCATATTCATGGACTACAGAAAAAGTATTATTATGTTATTGGTGGTGGACCAAAATCAGGAAAAACAGCTTTTCTTGATAATTGTTTTATACTACAGCCTTATTTAAATGATATTAAGCCTAATAATGAACCTATAGAATATCATTATTTCTCAATGGAGATTGACTTAGTTGAAAAAATAGCTAAGTGGGTAGCATATCTAATGGATATTAAATATGGGATATACTGTGATTCTAATTACATCTTAGGAAGATCTGAAGAGAAATTGACTAAAGAGCATTTAGAAATCATTAATAAGATCTATGATGAAGACATTGTAGAACTATTTGGTGAACTAGATGATAAAGGAATTCCTAAAGAAGATTCACCTAAATTAATTACATTCTATCAAGATAAAGAAACTCCAACTAGTATTTTTAATACTATGTTTAAAGTTGCAGATGACAATGGAACTATCTTAAGAGAGAAAGTAATTGAGAAAGATGAATTTGGTAATAAGTTTGAGAAACAAAGAATTGTAGGATATATTCCAAAAGATCCTAAGAAAAAGATTGTATGTATTGTAGACCATGTTGCATTATGTAGAAGGAACCCTGGATTGTCTGAAAAAGAAAACATAGATAAACTGTCTGAAGGATTTGTATATCTAAGAAATATGTTTGGAATGACCATTATAGTGCTTTCACAGTTCAACAGAGAGCTTGAAAATGTTGATAGACTAAAACTATCTAAAAGTAATTTAGCTCCCTCTAGAGCTGATTTTAAAGGCACTGGTAATCTTTCTGAAGATGCAAATCTAGTACTTGGTATTTTAAATCCTAATCTCTATCCTAACCTAGATAATCATTTAGGATATAGTTTAGCTGATTGGGGAAATGCTTATAGAAGTATTCATATTGTTGCTTCTAGGAACATTGAAGGAGATGCTAATCTAGCAGTTCTATTAGAAGGAAAGACAGGAAGAATAACTGAACTTCCTAAGAAAGATGATTATGAAGGGTTAAATAGAATGAAAAGATATAAAGAGGAGAAGGGAATATGATTGAATTACCAAAAGAGAAGATTAAGAAAATAGAAGTAGAACCAAGAAGGTTGCTGTTGTATAGTGTACCAAAAGCAGGTAAAACTACAATATTTTCTCAATTACCTAATAGTCTTATAATTGATACTGAAGATGGAAGTGATTTTGTTGATGCTCTTAAGATAAAGATAGATACAACTCTGCCTTTTGATAAACAGTATGAACAATTTATGGAAATACTAAGAGCAATATGGAAAGAAGGATATAACAGAGAAACTGGAATTTATACTCCTCCATATGAAACTCTTATAGTTGATACTATGACTAGACTAGATGAGTGGTCAGAGATTATTGGAACATTAGAATATATGGATAAACCTCAAGGTAAGTCATATAATAGAGATGAAAAAGATAGAAAAACTAAACTATCTCCATCAGATCCAAGATTTGAGAAAGTAACAGCTCTACCTCAAGGATATGGGTATATGCATACTAGAGATATTATGATGAGATTATATGATAATATCTGTAGGTTAAGTCCTAAGACTATATTCTGTTGTCATGTTAAAGACAAATATGTTGCTCAGAATCTATCTGAAGAAGTTTATACAAGGGAAATTGCTTTAACAGGTAAAGTTAAAGATATTTATGCATCTAAAGTTGATGCAATTGCTTATGCCTTTAGAGAAGGTAATGTTATGAAATTATCATTTTCTGGAACAGAAGGAAGCAGATGTCCACATTTAAGTGGGAAGACAATTGTAATATCAGAATCTAGTGATGATGGATCTGAAGTGAATGTGTACTGGGATAGAGTATATCCTAGTCTTAAGAAGTAGATTTAATATTATGAGTAGAAGGGCTGAATATAAATTACATGATTGGATATATCTGGTCAGAGAAGATGGCTTATTAGTACTTCAATGTGAAGTAATTAGAGAAAAGCCCAGTGTGTGCAAAGTGATTAGAAGAATGCCTATAACAGAAGAATTTCTTGGAAATAGATGTTTATGGGGAACTTTAAGAGATGATAAAACTCAAAAAGTGCTTTATATCTATGATACTTATGTAGCATATCAAAATCAAAAGTTAAATATTCCAGAAGAAGATTTCAAAGTGTATAAAAGATGGAGTTCACTTTGGAGTTATTGTAGAAAACAAACATTAAAATAAAAATTATTATACTATGTTAATTGGAGAGAGAAAAGAGAGTAGAGGATATGCTCCTCTTGTGGGTGTGGCAACAGTAGAAGTAATTGCAATCAATCCTGATCAAAAAACCTTACAAAAAATACTAGGAAAAGAAGTAGATGCTCCTATCTATGTAAGATCTCAAGCATTTCCTGATGGAGATAAAGATGTAGTGGACATTGTATTCTGGCTTAAAGTGAAAGATGCTATTGCTAGAGAAAGAGTCATTAGACTACAAATGAGCATAGTTAAATCATCTTGGAAGTCTCAAAAAACTGGTAAAATTCAAGTTGTTAATATCTTTGGTGGATCTACTTGGGTAAATGAAGCAGATTACAGAGCTAACAACTATGAAGCTTATCCTTATTTTAGACCTGAAGGTGCTAGATTAGCTTATAGAGGAGAGTCTTATGTAGTAGATACTATTGCTAAATGGTTTGGTCTTCCATTACCTGGAAAGATAAAAGAAGATTTATCTGAAGCATATTGTCAAATTGAAGACATTCCTGCATTGTTTAAAGGTAATTTCAAGGAATTGCATTCTTTAGTTGAGGCAGCTAAGGGAGCAACATTCAAAGTTCTCTGTGGAGTAAGAGAAAATACTGATGGAAAAGTATTTCAAACAGTGTATAATAGATTAGTCTTAAGAAGTTGGGAAACTAATTATAGTAAGTTTGAAACTGAAATCTCTAATATTTCTAATGCATTCTATGGTTCTGCACCATTTGAATTAAAGGAATATAAAGTAGAAACTTCAGATCCTCAAGTAGAAACTAAAGTTGAGGAAAAGAAAGTTGAACCTAATGATCCTGATGATGATCTTCCATTTTAATTAATATGTTGATTGGTAAACCTAATATTAGAATAAACTATCAGTTAGATGAATTAAAGTTATTATTCTATTTCTTAGGAGAATTACCAGTAAACCAATTAATTAATAGTCCTCTTAGGAAAGATGAGAATCCTTCCTTTATAATACACTACAATCCAGATGGTAAAGTTTATTTTAGAGACTTTGCCTCTGGAGAGTATGGTGGTATTATGACTTTAATACAGTTATTCTTAGGATTAGATACACCTGAGGAAGCATCAGAAATAGTTGCTACAGCAGATTTATCTAAAGTAAGATATGACACAAGTAAAATAATACATAAGTTATCTGAAAAGAAGACTTATGATATTAAGATAAGAATTAGAGATCTTAATCAAGAGGATATTGATTATTGGGAAACTTATGGAGTAGATCACACTAGATTAACTGAATTTGGTGTATATCCAATTTCACATTACTATTTAATAGATAAAGACTCAGAACAATTATTTAAGACTAATCACTATTGTTATGCTTATGCTGAATACTATTCAAAATTTTATTATAAGATATACAGACCTTATAGTAAAGAGCTTAAATGGACTTCTAATATTCCTTTCAGTATTTGGGATTTGTACAATCATCTGCCTAGTTCTGGGGATACTGTAATCCTCACTAAAAGTAGGAAAGATGCAATGTGTATTATGTCAAATAGTGAATATCCTGCAGTAAATATGCAGAGTGAAAGAGGAAGACCATCTTTAGATAAGATAGAAGATCTTAGGACCAGATTTAAACAAATACTTATTTGGTATGACAATGACTTTGATAAATCACATAATTGGGGAAGAATGTTTGCCCAAGAGATTGCTAAGACTTATGACTTAATTCAGATAGAAATACCTGATGGATTTGAGTCTAAGGACATCTCTGATTTTCATAGAGACTTTGGAAAGACTACAACAAAACACTTAATTAAAGAATTAGTAAAAAATGGCAGGATTAACTAAAGTAGCTGTCTATGGTTCATTAAGAAAGAATCTTTATAACCATTATTTGATAGCAAATCAAGAATTTATTAAAAAAATTGCAGTTGAAGTTCCCTACAAGATGATTTCAATGAATGGAGCTTACCCTGCATTAGTACCATCAAAGGATAAACATGAAATAACATTTGAACTATATGAAGTAGATGCAAATACATCAAGAAATTTGGATATTTTAGAAGGTTATCCTGACTTTTATTCAAAAGCTACTATCAACATAGATGGAGAAGAGTATCTTATCTATTGGTTAAATGAAGTTAAATTAAATGGTGCTAAGATGCCAGATGTAGAGTCTGGTGATTGGTATGATTATAAGACTAAACAAATATTAAGGAAATAAAATGAGTTTATTTACAGCTATTATTGGAGTTACTAATAAAGGTAACAAATATCATTATACTAATTGTCCTTGTTGGAATGCATTTAACTGTTCTCTGAATAGTTCTCTTCCTGGAGGAAAAGATGAGAAATATGAAAAGATTCAAGTTTATATTCTTAAGAATGGAGGAACAGTTAATAGTTTAACTAATCAAACTACAACTCCTAAAAAGAATATTGAACAATATCTTAAGTATATAGGAGAATTAATGCATGCTCCATTTGAAGGTTTGGAAGATATTCAAACAAGTTATGATCTTCTTAGTGAATATTATAGTAGTCCTAATCACACTGGTAAAGGTGTAGATGAGAAAAGATATACTAAGAATCTAGAAGGCTATCTTGCAACATTTGATATGAGAGAACCTTTTAACTATAGTAAAGAGAAAAGAAATCTCTATATGAAGCATTTTGGACCATTAGTGAGATTATCTTATGAGAACTCATTTAATCCTTCTCTTAATGCTGTATTTAATTTAGTTGAATCTAAACCCTGGTTCTTTAAATATTTTACTTTCTATGAATTAGTATTCTTATCTTGTTATAAGAATGGTCTCTTAGGAGGAGGACATGCAGCATGGGGAAATGGTTATGATTTGCCCTCATTAAAAACTTTCTTTAAGAATATTTCTAAGACTGAAAGTTTGCCTAGTTCTATGTTTGATTGTTTTACTAGAACAAGAAATGAAGACAAAGATAGATTGTTAAAGCAACTTTTCAGTACTGTGTCTGAAGAGTCTTTATTAAAGAAGTTTAATGAACTAAATAAGTTTAAGAAATGAACATTCATGTAGCAGGAGATTATGGCTTTGGATATGCCAATTGGATTCAAGATGCATTTAAAGAATCTGTTATTAAGAGAGATATAGAGTCAGCAGACTTAGTATTATTTACAGGAGGATCAGACATTAATCCAGAGATATATGGAGAAAACAAATCTCATACTACATGGTGCAATGATATGAGAGATAGAGTTGAATCAGCAGTATTTGAAAAAGCAGTTCAACTTGGAATTCCTATGATTGGTATCTGTAGAGGACTACAATTAATGTGTGGACTCTGTGGAGGAAAAGTAATTCAAGATGTAACTAATCATGCAGGATGTTCTCACTCTATTACATTTATAGATGGAATGGAATGTATGACAACTTCATTACATCATCAAATGGTATATCCATTCTTACTTCCTAAAGAGAATTATAGGATAGAAGCATGGAGTACTGAAAGAAGATCTACAAGGTATATTAATGGAGATGATAAACAATATGATGTCATTCCAGAAGTAGAACCTGAAGTAGTATTATTCTTTAAAGATAAACAAGGAAGAAAATTAAAAGCTCTTGGTGTTCAAGGACATCCTGAAATGATGAAATTTGGAATATTCCATGAGAGATTAGTAGAACTTATTAAAACAAACTTATTAAATAAATAAAATATGAGTAAAGTAGTTATTCTTTGTGGTAAAGGTGGAAGATCTTCAATGAAAAAAGTGTTTGAAGAAGTACAAAATCCTAATGCTTATTTAGTTATTAGAAAAGAACTAAAGAAGTCTAAAGGGTTTATCTATGAAGTTCATTCCAAAGCAGCAGATGGTAGCATAAATGTTACTAAGACAAAGAATATTGATGATATTCTGCATAATGCAGCATTAATTAAATGGGGTAATAGAATTCAAGTAGATGACTTAGCTAAAGTTGTATATAATACTTCTGAAGCTGTTAAAAATGCTTCTGTTAAGAATATTGCAAGAAGATTGTTTGCTGAGAATGAAGTAGGTTGTCCATTGAATATTACACCTCAAACTCCCAGAGATAAAGTAGTATTTCCTATCATAGGAAGACCATTAATTCATCATCAAGGAAAGAATTTTTATACTTTCAATACTTGGGAAGAATTTATTGCTCATTATAATGTTCATAAGAAAGATCATTATTATAGTAATTTTGTTCCTAAAATAAAGGAATTTAGAGCTCATGTGGCTCATAGTAAAATTCTAGCTCTTCTTGAGAAACCAAGACCTGAAGATCCTAATATGATTGCATGGAATCATGCTCAAAATGCAGGTGCTTGGGAAATTGTTAAATGGGAAGATTATGGCAGACAAGGCATGAATGGTAAAGATAATGATCTTAGATTATGTCAGACCATTATGAAAGCTATGGAAGCTGTAGGTCTTGATTTTGGTGCTGTAGATGTAGTTATTACAGAAGATGGAACACCTTATGTTCTTGAAATTAATACTGCACCAGAATTAACTAATTCAGAATATTCTGCAGCTAAATATGCAAGATATTTTGATTGGATTGGTCAATATGAATTTGAAGAAGATATGGATAATAAGAGAGAGCATTGGAGTTCTTTAGTATATATTAAGGCAAAATCATTCTCTTGGAAGGAAATTAACTTTAGAGCTGTTGACAATGACTAAACAAATAATTAAATTAGAAAATCCTGTAATTAGGAGATCTGATTTTTCTTTGCTTAGAGTATTGGAAGATTCTGATAGACTATTTGAAGGCAAGGACTTTACCCTTGTCTTCAATGGTAAGCAGGCTTTTTATATAGATAAAGATTTAGTTTCTCCTATTTACTATGATGGACATAAAGTGGATTGTTTATGGTTAAATACTGTAAATCCAGAAACAGCAGGAATAGAAGATACTTGGGAAGTAAATTATACAATTCCTGAAAAAGAAACCACAGTATTTGAAAAACATCCTAGAAAAGAACTTATTACTTATCAAAGTCAAATTGAATTAGACTATCCAGACTTAGTAAAAGTAGACACTAAGAATCTTAGTAAGAGGATGTGGAGTTCAGATCCTAATTATTTATATGATTTTGTAGGAGCTTATAGGACTGTTAACAAACCTTGGCTTGGAGATAGTCTATTTCCAGATAATAGACCTGTAAATTGTTGTACAACATTAGAAAAAGCAACTAAGGTTGTAGTCATTAATGCTGTTAATCAAGTATCACTTATTCAAAAAAAAAGATTATTATAATATGATTTTAGAAGTTATTAAAGATGTAGCTCCTCTTTCAGAAGGAACTTTAGTTTCAGTTGCTGGAAGCTTTAAATATGATGAAAAACAAGATCCTTTTCATAAATTAATTCCTACAACATTTGAAGATGCTAATTTTATTAGATTAAATGGAGTCTTAGGAATGTTGCCTAAAGAAAACTTCCAAGAATGTACAGTAACTGTTTCTAATAAGAAGCATCCTCTTTATGGAAAAACATTCTCTATTTATTCTCTTATGATGGAGAATCCTAAGACTAGAGAAGTGTTTGAATTCATGAGTGGTGTTGTAGATCCTCTATTAATTAAAGAGATCAATGTTGACTGTGAAGGTTACATGACTAAGCTTTCTTTAGGAGACACTCAATTATCTTTCATTGACAATGAGAAGATTGAAGCTTATAAAGAATTCTTAAGATATATTGATAGAGAAGAATATGAAGAGACATTCACAAATGAATGGGCTGAAGAAGAAACTGAAACTGAAGAAGAATCTAAAATAGCTGAACAAAAATTCTATTTCATTCATAATACAGGAACAATGACTGTAGCTAAAGATGTGGAATATGAAGTAGTAAAATTCATGAAAAAGAATCCTGATACAGGAGACTATGATGAAGTTCCTCAGTCTAGAGCTAGAGTAGCTCAAATTCTTGTAAATGGCACTTATGTAACTGTATTATTAAGAAATGGTAACATTGTAAAGCATTAATTATATGAAAAAGATTGATAACATTTTAATAGGTTCAGATCCAGAATTATTTATTTACAATAAGGATAAGGCAGAAATTGTTTCTGCCATTCCTTTTATTCCAGGAACTAAAGAACAACCATATGTAATTGGAGATAAAGGATATGCTCTTCAAACAGATAATATCTTAGCAGAATTCAATATTCCTCCTTGTAAGACTGTAGATGAGTTCTTACATCACATGAACTATATGAAAGCATATATTCAAGATCATGTAGCTAAGATTGATCCTGCATTGACTCTATTACATATGCCTGATGGACATCTTAAAGAAGAGGAATTACAACATCCTCAAGCTAAAGAGATAGGTTGTTCTGAAGACTATGATGCATGGAGAGATGGTGAAGTTAATCCTAAGCCAGCAGAATTTCCTGGAACATTAAGAACTGTTGGAGTTCATATTCATGTTGGATATTCAGATCCAATTGCTCCTATTAATATTATTGGAGTTAAATTTATGGATCTTTTCTTAGGAGTTCCTTCTGTATTGATTGAGCCTAAGAATGAAAGAAGACAAGTATATGGATCAGCAGGTTCATTTAGACATTGTAGATATGGTTTTGAATACAGATGTCTTAGTGGCTATTTCTTAGGAAATGATGAACTATTAAAATGGGCTTATAATAACACTCAATTAGCAATGAAAGAAGCCAATAAATATCTTAATGATGATGAGGATTCAATTGATATTGATGTGTTAAAAGAGGACATACTAGAAGCTATGGGTGGGAATGTAGAAGTTGCTAAACAGCTTGTAGAGACATTTGAAATACCTATGGTTTAATCTTATAATAAAATATTTATGTGTGGACTTTTTGGTTATATAGGAAAAGATAATAAAAGATTTAGTTGGGATAAGTTCAATCTTCTGGGGTTATTTAATGACTCCAGAGGAGGAGACTCTTGTGGTAGATATTTACTAGGACAAGTTACATATGGAGTTGAAAAAAGAAAACTCTATAGAGATTTAGTTTTGTCTTTAGTAAATGATTATGTTGCAAAAGAAAATGGTGTTGTCTTAGGACATTGTAGAAAAGCAACTGTAGGAGCTCATACAGAAAAGAATGCTCAACCAGTTGTTCTTCTAGATGAAGAAAACAAAGGTAATACTGACATTGAGGAAGACTTTGTGATGATTCATAATGGTACTTTGATAAACCATGAAGAACTTGCAGACAAATATGGAATTAAAGAATTTAAAGATGACACAGATTCTAAAATTCTAGCTAAACTAATTAAAAAAGAAGGATTTAAAGTTCTTACAGAATATATTGGAGCTGCAGCAATTGTAGTGTTTGATATTAGAGAATGGAAAAGAACTGGAGATCAAGTTGTATATATCTTTAGAGGTAAATCTAAGAATTATGCAACATCAGCTAATGCTGAAGATGAAAGACCATTATATTTATATGAGATAGATACTAACTATTGGTATTTTTCATCTCTAGAAGAATCATTGGTCTTCATTGATGGTTATAAGGATAAGAAAGATAGAATTACTGAAGTAGAACCTAATCAACTTTATAAGTTTGTTAATGGTGCTTTAGTGTCTAAAACTCCTTATGACAGAACAGAATGTCTACAGAAAAAGCCTTATACTTCCACTACTACATATTATAGGAAAGATTATGGCTATAATCTCTATGGAGGTTATGGTGATGATTGGGAAGATGATGTGGCTTATGGTAGATATTATCAAGAACTTAATAAGTGGGGAAAGGATAAAGACTGTAAAACAAAAGAAAAAGATGCTGATCTGCCTACAGTTACCTTTCCAGCAAAACATGCTTTTGAAGTTGATATTGATAAAGAATCTCTTTCTTTAGTAACTACTTCTACTTCTAATATGGTTAGTTTTGTTAGAGGAAGATATTATAAAAATGAAAGGCTTTTAACAGGAAAAGTTAAAATGTCTAAATATGGATATGTGTCTGAATCTAAATATACTAATGATTATGAAGCAGAATTCTTAGAAGGAGTAATGTTGTTCCCAGGAACTCTTGAATTAGCCAAGACTTTATATACTCTTACAGGAGATATTAAGTATGTATTTCCATTTGCAATGGAATCTTTTGTTTATGTAGCATCTAATATGTTTGCTAGATATGACTTTGGATTGAAGAAGTTAATTACTCCTTCAGGCTATTTCTCACCATTATTCTCTTTAAGAAGTTACTTAGTAATTAAAGGAGATTGTACTAAATACAGAGCCTTTACTGGCAAATCAGATATTGGTGATATAGAAAAGAGAGTTGGAATGTGTAAGTTCTATACCAACTTACTTTGTAACAGAGTCTCTAATCTTATGCCTTCATGGCTAAAAACCCAAGAAAGTGATTTTGCTAATTTAAAAGAATGTATTGAGTATTATTGGGGGGAAGGAGAAGCATGGGACACTTTTCAGAAATGTGTGGTAGAGAATTTCAATGATATGCTATTGACTTTAAAGAGTGAAAGTTATCATTCTATAGAAGCTTGTAAGTATATGTTTGAAGCCTTTATCAGTGAATGTTCAGATTTGATCAATCTGGATGAATTAAAACAAGAGAGCCAAGAAATTATTGACAGTTTTAATATTGTATTAAAGAAATTAGATTAAATTTATGTTTGCAGAAGATTATATTGTAGAAGAAGGAGTTCATTATTTTAGTTCTCAAATTGCTCCAACAAGATCAAGATACTATGATTTTGAAAAGAAAGAATTCAAAAATTCTACAGGCTCTATGACTTATGGAATTGTCAATTTTGACCCTCTTAGCCAGAAATATCAATTTGGTTGGTGGACTCCAAATATGGCAAAGAATGCTAACATTGTTGTAGGAGAAAGCACATATCCAATGTTCAATAAGAAATATTTCAAAGAAATTAAATTTATTGAAATTGATCCTGATGTCTATGTTAATCCTAGACATCTTGTTCAAAAAGTTGGAGGTAAGTATATCCTAGGAATGAATCCTGCATATAGAATTCCTATAAGAAGTAGAAAGTATTCTTGGAACTATCAATTCCCCAACAACTATGGAGCTAAATTCTTATTAGAAGACTTTAAGAGTTATCATTCTAAGAATTATGTTCCTAATAGAGAAGCAATATTCAATTTACCTGATTTAACTTTTGGAGTTGAATTTGAGACTGCATCTGGATCTGTTCCACAAACAGAATGTGCTAGATTAGGTCTTATTCCTCTAAGAGATGGATCAATTACAGGTAATGAATATGCAACTATTCCATTTAAAGGTAAATCTGGAATTGGAGTGTTGCATGAGACTTGTGAAGTATTGCAACAATATTGTGATATTGATCATTTGTGTTCTCTTCATGTTCATGTTGGAGTTCCTAAAGTAGATAAGAAACTAGTAGTTGCAGCTTATCACTATTTTAAAATGTTAGAACCTCAAATTCTATCTATGTTTCCTCCTCTTATGACTGCATCATCTGCATTTAAGAAAGGAGATAAGGATTATTGCAAGAAACTTCCTAATGGAGTTGCAAATCCTAAAGACAGCATAGAGTCTCAATTTGATAAACTATTTGAAATGTATGCTGAAACTCCTGGTTATTCATTTACTAGGTTTGGAGAAAATCATCCTCATGATAGGGATGGTAATAGAAAATGGGAAGTACATGCTAGATACAAATGGATTAACTTAATTAATCTTATTTTTAGTGGAGCTAAGACTATTGAATTTAGAATTCATACTCCTTCATTGAATAAGAATAAAGTAATTCCATGGGTATATATCTGTGTTTCCTTAGTATGGTATTTGCTCAATCATCAAGATGAGATTATAGAGATTGCTGGCAAGAGAAATGCTGGTCTTGATCTAAATGCCATTATTTCTGCATGTTTTAAGGATAGAACAATTGTGGATTATTTAATTTCTTATATCTCTTATAGAATGAAGTATGTAACTCAACAAGAAGTTTGTTATAATGACAAATGTGGGTTCTTAGAAATTCTAGATGATTTTGCATTTCAATTTAACTATAAAGCAATTGAATTAGTAAAATAAATGGAGATATTTATACCAGGAAATGTTCCTAGTAGTAAGAATTCAAGAATGAGAACAAGGAGTGGGATTTTTATTAAGTCCCCTCTTTGTTTTAAATATGAAAAAGCTACCAAAGTAATTTGGGAAGAGAAAGCAGAAGAAGTTAGACAACTAACAGATAATGCTGATAAGCCTATATTAATAGGTTTACACTTTGTAAGAGATAGTAGAAGAAAATGTGATTTTCATAATCTAGTCCAATTTATTGCAGATCTTATGGTCAAATATAAATGGATAGAAGATGATAATATGACACAAGTATTCTTTGTTCCATACATAAGAAATGGAACATATTATTCTGTAAACAAAGATGAATGTGGAGTATGGATTAAAGTGTAGAAATGGATAGATTTAGACTTAGTTGTACAGAAGAACAATTTAGAGAGACAAAAGCTCTATCTTATTCTAGGATTGCTTCCTATGATAAAGATGGACCTATTGCTCTTATTACAAAAAAAGATTTAAGTGGTAAAAGCTACATTATATTTGGTAAGTTAGTAGATGATATGCTATTATCACCTCAGAATTTATACAAATATAAAATCAATAATTACAATGGAGAACTTCCTAGTAGTAGTATTTCTGATGTAATTAATGAGTGTGTAGAATTTATCTTAAAAACAGGAGAAGAACTGACAGATAATGTTATTTTAGAAATCTGTGAGAAGAAAGACTTTTATAAAAGATGGAAAAAAGAAACTAAAATTGAAGCTGTAAGAAAGTATCAAGATTATCTTGACTTTATCTTAGAGAATAAAGATTATCAGTTAATAACTCCATTCATGTGGAATATTGCTGAAAAGATAGTAGAGACTATTAAGACATATCCTACTACTAAGAAATGGTTTGATCTCTTAGATGGACAGGAAGGTTTTAATCAAGTTGATCTTATTACAGAATATAATGGTTCTTTAGTTAAAGGAGCATTTGATAGATTAGTTGTAGATCATGTAAATAAAACATTTCAAATCATAGATCTAAAGACAGGAAGTGTTCAGTCTGATGAATTCATAGATCAATTCTGGAAGTTTAGATATTGGATTCAAGCAGCTCTTTATTATAGAATGTTAGAGAAAGTCATAGATGAAGATGAACAATATAAAGATTATGAAATATTAGACTTTGTATTTATCTATATGCCTTCATCTGGTGCTAAGATTCCAACAGTCTTAACAATAGAGAGGGATAGAATAGAAGCATTTGAAAATGGTTTCTATATAGGTAAGTCTGAATTTAAACATAAAGGATTAAAGCAAATCATTAAAGAAGTTGAATGGCATTATGAAAATCAAGTCTTTGATGTTAGCTGTGATTTTATGAATAGAGATGGGTCATATGTTATAGATTGTAATCAAGTGAGAAGTGATGATGAATGAAGCTGCTAGAAGATTATTATTACCATTACTAGCAACAAGTGTTAGATTACAATATTTAGAGAGATTAAAGAAAGTTACATTTGTAGGACATTATATTCTATTACATTATGAATATGAACCTTCAAAAGCTTTTATTAACTATGAAGACTATTTGACAAAACATAACCTATTTAAAAAACTACTTGATAATGGTAATATGGTTATATATTCTTTTGAGATTCCTAAAGAGTATATAGAAGACATTAAGTTGTTTGGGTTAGGCAAAATTAAAGATCTTTCTGATGATGCTAAGAATATTATTCTGAAGTATCTTATAGGTAAGAAAGATACATTAGCTGTGCAAAAATTAAGATATTTTTGGGCTCCTGATGAGGAAGCTAAAGCTAAAGCATTTAAAGCCTTTCTAGTTCCTCCTAAGAATCTGGAGAATTTAGAAATAAATATAAAGGCTGAAAAATTTGATTATATTAGAGACCTTGATTTAGGTTTTGAAGAAAGAACAAGAAAGAAATTAGGATTTGAATAATATGAAGGAAGCTAAAGAATGTGCAGTGAGATATTTTGAGGGTGATGAATTAGCTGCTAAAGTATTTTTAGATAAGTATGCTGCAGAGGGAGAAAAAACTCCTGATAACATGCATCAGAGATTGGCATATAAAATTTCTACAATTGAAAGAAAGTTTAAGAAAGATCTTGAACAGCAAACATTTGATCTTGACAATCTTTCAGATTTAGGAGTAGAATATGTGAATTCTCTTATAGAATCCAATGATTATGAGATAAGAGATAAATGGTTCCAACTATTTAGACATTTTAAATATATTGTTCCAGGTGGTTCTATTATGGCATCATTAGGAGCAAATGATCTTGTTTCTCTAGCTAACTGTTTTGGCTTAGGAAAACTAGAAGATAAAATGGAATCTATCATGGATAAAGGAAAGGAAATGTCCTTCTTATTCATGAGAAGAGGTGGTTGTGGAATGTCTCTAGATCCTCTTAGACCAAGAGGAGCAACAGTTAATAATGCTGCAAAATTTAGTACAGGTGCAGCTAGTTTTATGGATTATTATTCTACCACTTGTAAGACTATTGGTCAAGATGGAAGAAGAGGAGCTTTAATGTTAGCAATGTCAGATAGACATCCAGATGTTAAGGAATTTATTCTTTCTAAACAAGATCTTAGTAAAGTTACAGGTGCAAATATATCTGTAAAAGCTAGTAGAGCATTAGTAGATGCAGCACAAAAAGATGAAGATTGGCTTTTAAAATGGCCTTGTCATGATCCTATAGAAGAGTATTGTGACTGGAAAGCTTATCCTTATGATGAATTGCATGATGTTTCTTTTAAGACAGATGTAGGAAATTATACAGAGTATATTAAGAAAGTTAAAGCTAAAGAACTGTTAGATCTGATCATTGAATGTGCATGGAAGACAGCAGAACCAGGAATCCTATTATGGGATAATATTATCAATTTTGATCCTGCATCAGTATATGAGAATTTAAGAGCTGTTACTACAAATCCTTGTGGAGAGCAACCTTTAAGTGATGCAGATAGTTGTAGGTTATCTCATATTAATTTGCTTTCATTTGTAGTGAATCCATTTACAAGTGAAGCATATTTTGATTTTGAATTATTTAGGAAAGTAGCATATCAACAAGTCATCTTCTTAGATGATGTTATTGAACTTGAATGTAAAAATATTCTTAATATCATAGAGAAATCTGATTCTGAGAGTGAGAAGAATCTATGGAGAAGAGTATATGATACAGCTCAACAAGGAAGGAGAATTGGATGTGGATTTACTGCATTAGGAGACACTATTGCAGCTATGAATCTTGCATTTAAAGATTCTCATCATCTAGTAGAAGGAATCATGGAAACTAAGTTTAAAGCTGAATTAGAAGCTAGTATTGATTTAGGCTATTTAAGAGGTCCATTCTTAAGCTATGATTCTGAAAAAGAACATAATGATTGGTATGAATTCTTATATGAAAATTATTATGATATTCATCATAGAATGGCTAAACTAGGAAGAAGAAATGTTTCTCTTAGTACTGTAGCACCTGTAGGTTCAGGATCACTATTGACTCAAACTACATCTGGAATTGAACCAATCTTTAAGACTTTTTATACTAGAAGAGTAAAAGTTAATAACTTTGATGAGAAATATGATTTTATTGATCCAAATACTAAGGAGAAATTTAGAGAATTTATAGTTGCTCATAAGACCTTCCAAAAGTTTTGTGAGATTCAAACAGGTAAAAAGTTTGATGAGATTCCTAAGGGAATGATTAATGTATTATTTAAGTCTTCTCCTTATTATAAGAATGAAGCTGCAGATATTGATTGGAAAACTAGATTAGAAATTCAAGCTATAGTACAGAAATATACTACTAGTTCTATTAGTACTACTATTAATCTTCCATCTAATGTAGAGAAAGATGTTGTTAAGAATATTTATCTTAATGCATATAAGATGGGTCTTAAAGGAGTCACTGTCTATAGAGATGGTAGTAGAAGTGGTGTATTAGTAGAAAAGAATAATGAGGTTAAAGATCCCTTAAGAAAGGCCCCAAAGAGACCTTCTGAGCTACTTTCTCATATTCATACTATGACAGTTAAGGGAGAGAATTATCTTTGTTCTCTAGGCTTCTATGAAGGTAAACCATATGAAATATTTGTTTGTCCTACACCTGAGAATATTAAGATTCCTACAATAGGTAAGAATGTTAAGATTAAGAAAGGTTATTATCAATTGCAAGATCAAGAAGGTAATGTAATTGTAGATAACTTTGCAGATGTAATGGATGATCAGCTTGAAATGGTAACAAGATTGTTATCTATTTCTATTAGAAGTGATGTTGGATTTAACTTCCTTGTAGACCAACTTAAAAAAAGTAAGGGAGAATTAACTGCATTTCATAAAGTTTTAGCTAGAACTATTGCTAAGTATGTAGAAAACAGTGCTAAATCTAGTGAAAACTGTGATGTATGTGGTGAAAAATTAGTATTTGAGAATGGTTGTTTAATATGTCCACATTGTGGATTTTCTAAATGTAACTAATATGATGGAGAGAGAGATTATTGAAGATGGAGTAGAACAGATAGTTACAGTATTGTTGTGTCCTCATCCTAAGATGAATATAATGGATGCTACTAGATATATGGTAGGCTCAGATAGAATTATTGGAAATTATGAATGGCAAGACCAGAAAGTAATTTTCTTTAAGAATGATGAGATTATTGAGGTTCCTGGCTCTAAGAAGTGGGAACCTTCTATTGAAGACATTTTATCTGGTAACTATTATATTGTAAAATAATGATACACTATTGTTCTGAGCAAAAGAGGTTGAAGGAAAGTAGTAAGTGGAACTTGGTAAGTGTTAAAGACATTATCAAGTATTTTGCTGGACATAAGTATATTGCATTAGATACAGAGACAACAGGATTAGATCCTCATACTTGTGAGCTTATATCAATACAATTAGGAGACTTTGAAAATCAATATGTCATTGAATATTCTCCTAATATGTTGAATGAATTAAAACCATTATTCTTAAGAAAAGATGTAACTTTTGTATTACAGAATGCAAAATTTGATCTTCAATTCTTCTATAAACATGATATAATACTTGAAAAAGTATTTGATACTTTCTTAGCTGAAGGTATCTTGTATTGTGGTTTTGACAACATTAAATTACCAAACTATGTTAAGAAATCTTTGGAAGTCTTAGCATTAAAATATTGTGGTGTTTTACTTAATAAATCTATAAGAGGAACCATTTGTAAGGTTGGACTTACAGATAATGTTATTGAGTATGGTGCTAATGATGTGAAATATCTTATTCCAATTATGACTAAACAGCTTATTAAGATCCAGCAGGATAAAGTATATGGAGCTGTTAAATTGGATAATATGTTTGTTAAAGTTTTAGCTTATTTAGAATGGTGTGGAATATATCTAGATCAAGATAAATGGAAAGCTAAAATGGAACAAGATGAGCAAAAGCTAAGAGATATGGAATTTGCTCTGAACAAATGGGTATTTGAAAAGTTTGGTGACAAATATGTCAATAAACAATTAGATCTATTTAGTGCTACAAAAAGATGTAGTCTTAATTGGGATTCTTCTAGACAAATTGTTCCTATATTCCAAGAATTAGGTGTTGATACCAAAGTGAAAGATAAGAAGACAGGAAGGATGAAAGATACTATTGAGGCTAAACATATTAGTAAACAAGCTTCTGTATCTCCTCTTGTTAAGATGTATATTGATTATAAGAAAGCACAGAAATTGGTTACAACTTATGGTCAAAACTTTTTAGATCTTATTAATCCTGTAACTGGTAGAATTCATGCTACATTCTGGCAGATAATGGGCACAGGAAGAACTTCTTGTGGTAAAGGTGATAGTAATGATGATGAAGATAGTATTAATTTACAAAATCTTCCAGCAGATCCTATTACTAGAGCTTGTTTCACAAATCAATTTAAGAATACAATCTTAGTTGATTGTGATTATAGTCAACAAGAAGATAGAATGTATACTCAGTTATCTAAAGAGCCTGCACTAATATCATTTTATAATGATACTGTTAGAAAAAGAGATGGTCATAGTTTTACAGCTAAATTATGTTTTCCTAAGGAATTAAAAGATATTCCTGAAGAGAAAGTAAAAGACATAAGACCTGATCTTAGACAAATGGCCAAAGGAGCTAAATTTGCAATTCTATTTGGTGGTGTAGGAGCTACTATTGCTAAGAATCTTGGATTATCTGATGAAGAAGGTGATGCTGTATATACAGCTTATCTTAAAGCTTTTCCTAAGTTAGCTAAGTATTTTGAATATATAAAAGGTATAGTTCTTAAACAAGGTTATGTTCATTTTAATGAAGTAACTGGAAGAAGATCTTATTATCAAATATATGATCAATATCAAAAGCTAGAGAAAACTATTACTAGAGAATGGTGGCAAGAATATAGGCAACATAAAGCTGCAGGAACAATTCAATTTTTAAATTATTATTTGCCTACATGTAAAGAATATTTTAAGATGAGAGGTGAGATTGAAAGAATGGCATTAAATTATAGATGTCAAGGCTCAGCAGCAGATATGTCTAAATTAGCTGGTGTATGGTTCTTTGATTGGATTCTTAAGAATAATCTCTTTAATAAAGTAAAAATTAGTAACTTTATTCATGATGAATATTTGATAGAATGCCCTGAAGATATTGCAGATAAAGTAGCAGAAGCTCTTAAAGATTGTATGGAAAGAGCAGGTAGAGTATTTATAGATGTAGTTTCAGTTAAAGCAGAACCTAACATAACAAAATATTGGACACACTAATGGATAAAATTGAATTTAATAGTATATTAGAAGATATCATTTTTCAAGTCCTATGCTTAGCATGGGACTATAATGGTGATGGAGATGTAGTAAATACAGAAGATGTTATTAACATAGTAAGTTTATACAAAAAGAAATGAAGCATATTATGATAGATATTGAGACTCTTGGATTAGAGTTTCATTCTGATATAGTTAGTATTGGAGCAATTGAATTTGATCCTGAGGAGAATTCTTTAGGAAGAGACTTCTATCAAGTTGTTTCTTTAGACACTCTTCCATATGTTAATGTTAGTACATTAAGATGGTGGATGCAACAGTCTGATGAAGCTAGGGCAGTATTTCAAGAGACAGGTCAACCTATAGAATGTGCTCTTGCTTTATTATCTCAATTCATTCATTCTATTAAACAAAATCAAACAATTAGAATTTGGAGTAGAGGTAAAATAGACACAAATATTCTAGAGCATAAATATAAAATGAGTAATCTAGAATGTCCTTGGGATGGAAAGGAAATAAGAGATGCTAGAACTTTTATAGATGAACTCTTACCTTATGTTCCATGTTTTAAATTTGAGAATGAGAAAGCTCATAATGCTCTTAGTGATGCAATATATCAAGCTTCTCAAATAAACCATATACATCAATATTTAAGAAAAATATGATCAAGAATCTATTTAAGAAACTATGTTGTTGTCATGAATGGCAAAAGATAAGAGACATAGAGACTTATGCAAGTGATTATAAAGGAGGAGATGATCTTCCTTTATATTTTACTATTTTATATTGTTGTAAGAAATGTGGTAAATTCAAAAAAGTTAGAATTGGATGAAAATTAAGATTAAGAAACTAAATGAGGAGGTAAAAACTCCTCCATATAAAACAATAGATGCAGCTTGTGCAGATTTATCAGCATATTTTAAACACACTCCTAAAGAAGAATTTAAATATATTCCTAATAGAGAATATGTCTTTAAGAGAATCTCAGACTATTATGATGAGAAATTAGAGAAAGTAGTCTTAGACAAAATCAATATTGCTCCTGGAGATAGAGTTATTATTCCTACAGGTGTATTCTTAGAATTACCTAAAGGATATGAGGCTAAAATTAGAAATAGATCTGGATTATCATTTAAAGAAGGATTATTTGTAATTGAAGGAACAATAGATGCTGATTATAGAGGTGAACTTGGCATCATTGTTACTAATCTAGGAAAAGAAGTAGTAGTAATTCATAATGGTGATAGAATTGCTCAACTTAAGATTCAAATAGCTGAACAAGCAGAATTTGAAGAAGTAGAAGATTTATCTGATACTGAGAGAGGTGAAGGAGGATTTGGACATACAGGTAAATAATTATGACAACAAAAGAAAAACAAAAACTTCTTACTGAATGGGTTTATTCTAAAATGTCTTCTTCTATTTGTAAACTACAAAGAGGGTTATATGAAGAATATATGGAAGAACATTTTGAAGAATACAATAAACAAATACTTATTCTTGAAGAGGCAGGTAAAATTTTAGAAGATATGACAGATAGTATATCTTCTTTTAGTAGACAAGCTTTAGTTAAAAATTACAAAAACTGTCTTGCTAGAAAAATTCATAATAAGTATCATTTATATGATATAAATTCTTCTATCTTAAGTAAAATAGTAGTAGCTCAAATTTTAGAACAAAATGACAATCTGGATATTATAGAATATAAGAATCTCATAGATTCATTCTCAGAAAAAGTATTGATTGAAGAATTTAATAAATTGAATGGATTACAGTAGAACATTTTTATTTGCTGATCCTCACTTCTATCATAAGAACATAATAGGATATGAAAATAGACCATTTAAGGATGTTTATGAAATGAATGATGTAATTATTGAAAATTGGAATGCTGTTGTTAAGAAACAAGATAAAGTATTCTTAGCAGGAGATATTTCATTTGGAAATAAAATAGTTACAGAAGCTATTATAAACCAATTAAATGGTAATATTACAATGATCTATGGGAATCATGATTGGGATCATTCATATTCATTTTGGAAATCTCAATTCCCAGAGGTTTCTAAATATCCTATCATCATAGAGAAGTTTATTATAATTTCTCATGAACCTATGTATCTAGAAAATAATTCTCCATATCTTAATATATATGGACATGTACATGGAGATGATAGATTTAGAGATTTTACAGAGAATACTTTCTGTATAAGTGCTGAAAGAATAGGCTATTCTCCTATTAGTTTAGAAGAAATTATTTCAAAAGTTAGAAGTTATGAACACTAGAAAATTTGGTTTAAAACTACTGAAGAAAGCTCAAGAATTAAAAAGATTTCATCCTGAACTAAGAGAAGGACAAGCTATTATAATTCAATTATGCAGAATGAATGAGAGATATTTTAGAAATCTTCCTAATGAATGTAATTGTTATGAAGATGATTCTAAGATACCAGCTTTACTACAGTATATAGCATCTAAAAAGATTAAATAAATGGAGTTTATAAAACAAGACTGTATACTAATGAGTGAAAGTAACCCATTAGTTTTTACAGAATTATGTATTAGAAATTGTTATAAAAGTGAGGAGTCAATGTTTCAAAGGCCCCCACAAGTCTTAATTAGAAAGGTTATTAAGAGAGGACATACTTCAGTTCTAGAACATACAGGGGTTTATCTTGTATATACTCAAAATTATGTATACAATCACTATAAATATTTTATAGATAATCCATACACTGATATGAGAAAAGAAGGTAACCTTTGGTATATCTATACTAATCTAAGAGTTATTGCTGAGAATGATCCAGATCTATTAGA
>ENA-OOZG01000346-OOZG01000346.1-human-gut-metagenome-genome-assembly--contig:-NODE-346-length-39508-cov-2.195245_pt1 | contig 39508 bp, 38 predicted proteins | sample MGYA00241706_ERZ501384 | MGnify/ENA primary metagenome ERZ501384 (study PRJEB25962, sample SAMEA2042742) | human gut metagenome | biome: human gut; feature: human-associated habitat; material: faeces...
CTTTTTCTTCACTACAAACTATATATAAGTTATTATTGTTATCTGGATCTCCATATTGATCTTTAAGATCTCTTTGTAATTCTACTACTGGAATTTCATTAACAGGTCTTGAATATCCTACCCAAGCATTATATTCTATTCCATTATATGCAGTAAATTGATCTCCTACAGTGCCTTCATCATTACCAACATTAAACTTTAACCAAGGTTGAACATTCTTAGAAGAATGGGTATCTGTTACAGTAAACACTACATGTTGAGAAGTTTTTCCTTTATATGTAAGAGTCTTAGAAGCATCTCTATCAGTATAATGAATATCTATATCTGAATTGTATTTAATAGATTTATCTATATTATACATTAATAAATCTATAGTTCCATTATTACTTCCAGCATATTTTTTATCTGCTACTACATCTGAAATTATATAAGAATTTGAGTTTTCAGTATTAAACATATTTATACCATAATAACTTCTGAAGATAGATAGCTTATGATTATTAGTAGGGCTATCATAAGTAAAGATCATTCCTTCTCCATCAGTTCTAGCTCCTGGTCTAAGATAAGTAAGAGTTCTATTTTCATATCCTGGAATACTAACACTTACATTTACATTCTTATTATTAGTAGTGTCTAATGTAGTGGCTGTATTTACAGTCCATTCATTTGCTGTAAATCCTATAATGTTAATACTACAAGTATTTAGATCTATTATAGGTTGATTAGGAAATGTTACTTCAGGAGACCAGAAATTTAATATACTACTATCTCCATAAACTGAATAATTTAAATTAGTTGTAAGAGTTATAATTGGTACAGCATCTTCAAATGTAGAATCATTAGCAAGTGTTTCATAATTATCATACCAAACTAGTGGTCCTGCTGCTCTTGTAAATTTTCCAGATAAAGGTTCAAACACTCCTCTTGGACTAAATATTGCAGCTTTAGGCATTACTTCAGTATCTAATGCAATATATTTTTCTGGTTTCCATTGAGACATAGGTCTAGTGAGATAATCAGGCATTGCCCAGAATCCCACATCTCTTTGAGTTCTTTGAAATATAGTTGAAGTTAAAACACCTTGAGATAATATAGTTGAATTAGAACTATCTCTCACAACTCTAACTATTCTAGCTTTTGTTATTCCAAAATTTTGAACTAGTATTTTACATAGAGAAGCTGGAATAGAAAATGTTACTCTAGCATAATTAGGATAGATCTTATAGGTAAGACCTTCTGCATATGTATTAAATGGAGTTACAGTTAAATTCTTTATACCTTCTCCTCTAGGATTCTTAATAAGACTAGATTCAAATCTTGGAATTTGTATATCAGCTAAATAAATAACTTCTAGCCAAGTTCCATATTTATCACAGAACTGAATTCCAAATCTATATTTCTCTCCTCTCTTAAAAGAAGTTTTGATTTCTCCTTTATTTTCTGACCCTCTATAAGGATTATACTGAGAACCAGTTTGAATTTTACCAGTAAAGTCTGGATTAGGTTCTACAGCTTCTGAAGAATAATCTAAATAGAAATCTTGTTGGTCATCAGCAAGTCTAGTAAATGAGTCTAAATAAGCATCACCAGTAGGTTCTTCAGCTCCTAAACTATAGTATATATATTCTGCACCAGCAGCAGTTAAATCTTTATTATAAGCTCCATTAGAAAATGGTAATGAAGTTCCTCCTATAAAACCATATTTTTCTTTAAGATCTTTTAGATTATTTATTTGCTCTTTATAGTTTGCAAATATCAATCTATTAGAATGTTGAGCTATGCATTGTGGAATTAAGAAATCTGATCCTAAGAATGATAATTGTTCAAGTGAAACATCTTCTAATGACACTTGACCATTATCTTTGTAAGTAAAAATTCCATCAGAATCTTTAGTTAGTTCTCCATCATAAATAAGACTAATCTTAGGAAGACTATTTAATTCTGTTCTATGAATTCTGTATAATCTAACATTATTGAATCCTTTATCTGGAACATCTTTAATTTTTACATTATATGCAACTGGAATTTGTGTATCTTTTTCAGCACCTTCACCTCTAGCTGTAATTGCCATTAAAGGACTAAGACCACTTAATTTAGATTGTGCTCCATATTTTCTATATAGATTGTAACCATATTGAATCATACCAGCAGTGAACATACCACCAGATGTTTCTGATACTTCAATTGTACCATATCCTATCTCAGGAACAAAGTCAATTACACTAATATCATTTACAGCTCCATCAGCAATATTAACATATCTAGGTTGGTTTTTACCATCAATCCAATATACTTTAATAATAGATTCTGATTCAAACCATCCAATAGTTTCAATCTTATAATCAATATCAAATGACATATCTCCTTCTAAGACAGTTGTCATGATATTAGTTTTAGTATCTATCCTATAGATATGATCTTTAGGAGATGTATTAGTGTCATGAGTAAATAATACTATATAATCATTAACTTCACAATGTCCTAAGATAGTTCCTTTAATAGCTACTGGATTTTTACCATCAGTTACAATATATTCTTTATTACCTTTTTCATTGGTTACAGCAAAAGTTGTTTGACTATCAGTTGCCAATAGTCTAGCATTTCTAACTTCATAAGCATATTCATTACTAAATTTAGATTTAGAAATGTCTTGCTGCATCCCTTTGACAAGATGTTTAGTTATTCTTGGTATTCCCATATCATTGTGTTCTTAAATACTCTTTACTACCTAGAGATGCAAAGTACTTATCATGTTGTTTAAGATCAGGAATAAGTCTATTAACAATGTCAGTAAAGTTTTCAGCTTCATCTAATGTCATCTGATGTAATTGAGAACTAGCTCTTCCTATTGCCCAAGCATATCTTTGTTCTGCCATTTGTAATACTTGATAAGGCATTTTCATATTCTCTACTAATATAGTATAATATTGTACTTTAATATATTCTATTAAAGCTCTCATAATAGCATAATTCTCAGGAATCATAGGAACACCATTCTCATCTACTACAATTCCTTTATAAGACATCTCTACATGTCCATTCTTAAAGGAAGTAGTAATGACTCCATCATTAATAACATAAGTTAAATCTGAAGGTCCTTCTACATATTTATCTTGTTTAGTAACAGGATGAAATGTATCAGTTGCAGCTCTCATAGGAATATAAGCTTTATCATTATTATGATGCCTCATTCTTAATTGAACTTCCTGAACAAAGTTACAAGGCACTCTCCCTTGATAGTCTTTGATCTCTATATCTTGATCTGTTTTGAAAGATTGTAATAACTTAGGAGAATTTAAAATTGCAAAGAAGTCTGTAACATGTACAACTACTTCCTCATAATTTAAATCTGCCATTATGTTATTTCTCTTTAATCTATCAATCAGTTCTGTTAATTTCACATACTTCATATTCTGTTGCATCTATTTTATGTTCTTTTATATTTTTAGCAAACCTTCTAGTCATCTTCCTAGCAGGTTTAAAAGTAAGAAACTTAACTTTATAATGTGATTTTAATTGATTAAATATTTGATATTTAATACTAAACCACCATCCTTCAGAATGTTGATTAAGACAATATACTAATTGTTTTCTTTCTTTAGCTTCTGGATCTTTATCCCATAAATCTTTAGTAGCTTTATAATCAACAGGAAGTTTAGATATTAAGTTTCCTTCCTCATCAAATTTTACTTGCTGTAGATGTTTTCTAATTAAAATTTTGCCTAGCTTATAAGGGAATGTCATATCCATTGCATGATCTGAGATTAATAGGGAATACTGTTCTAAGATAAAATATAATATATCTCTATATTGTTCATAAGGTATAGTCTTGCTATTCTTACAATAGTATTTCCAATAATCTTTAATACTATAAGAATTTGTAAATTTAAACTGCTTTGGACCTTTGGTCTTCAATTCCTTCTCCATCATTCAAAATGTCTTTTGGTCTACTAATTCTTGTTAATTCATCTAATGCTAATTTAATTATAGAGTCTACCATAGAAGTGTCTGCAGGAAATTCTTCATCATAGAAATCTCCAGTATTACCATTTGCATAGAATACTTCAGAAGGATCTGAAAATACTCCAAAGATTAATACTTTATTAAGATTGTTAAATGAAGGATTAAAAGATTTGCAATATAGACTCTTGCCTCCTAGTGCAACATATAATAGATTTCTAGTCCATTTATTAGATCCTACTGTAGGAAGTCTTTCAAATGTAACTAGATTAAATGGAATTGCTGTATAATCTGTACTCATAATTATAGTTGTAGCAACTCCTGCTTCTTGTGCAAAATCAACCATTTCAGGAATATTAATAGTTGATCTTAATAGTACATCAGAGTATTTCAAATCAGGCACTACTCTAATCTTTTCTAAAGGAACATTAAGAGTTTGATAGCATGATCTAGGGACTGCTTTCCTTGCATCTTTGTAATGTTGCTTTAAGAGAAATGCTCTCTTATCAATCAACACATTGTATATATATTCCTCTGAAAAATCTTGAATAGAATCATCTGAGTTAATAGATAAGAATTGTAATACTCTAAATATTAGTTCTCTTGTTTTCATATTTTAGATTTAAAATTAATGTACAAAGATACAACATTTTATTGCTTTTTCCAAACTTTATTTTTGAAGATATAATCAGATGCCCCTACTATCTTAGCATTAGGATTTCTATTAACATATGTTGTTTTAAATCCTTTTGTTCCATATCTTATGAATAAAAACTTCTTAGGAATATTCTCTAAGATCTGATCTATTGTATCTCTTGATTCATATTTAACTTGATATTGATTTCCTAGGTCATAGATGTCTAGATCTAAATATGGTGATCTATAAGAAGCACTCACAGTCTTAACAATAGTATCTTTAAGAATTAAGGTATCTATTGTCTTATTTAAGAGAAGATCTTGATTCTCTTGAGTAATTGTTTGATTAACTTTTAAAAGTCTCTTATATTTGATATTTAGGGCATCTATTGTCTTCTTAGCTTCCACATTCATATCTTTAAATTCACTTACTGTAATATTAAGAGATTGAATAGTAGCAGCATTAAGAGAATCATTTACTTTAAAATGATTTATGTCAGTTGTCAAAGCTGTAACATTTCCATCTAATCTTTCAATGTTAGCTTTCTGTTTCTTTATATATTTTGCTTGGAATGATATTGTACATACCATTCCTAGCATTATAATAAACAAACCTATATAGATTTTAGTCTTAATTGTCATCTGTTTGCTTTTATTTTTCTAATTGTTTCTCCCAGTATTTGCATTTCTTCAAATGAGAAATTATCACTTCTAGCAACATTACAAGTATAACAACATGGAACTACATTGTCATAAGTATGTCCTTTTGAATTATCTATTCTGTCACATCCTAAATGATTAGTATCTCCACAGTAAATACATTTACTTTTAAGAATATGATTTATAAACCAATCTCTATCTAAATTAAATTCTAAGTTTTTCTTCCAATCTGTAAGTTTATAAGAAGATAACATTTTAGAAGCTTTCTTTTGTAACTCACATTCTTTTAATTCTATTGGATTTAAGAGATCTCTTTTTGATAATTTCTTTTTTCCAAATAATACTTCTTCTGTAGTATAATTTTTTCCTTTATAATACCTCATTCTAATGCCATTAACACTCTTTCCTAATAAGTCACTCCATTCTTGCATAGTATGAGTTTCTCCATTATAAGCTATTTTAATAACATTTCTTTTTAAGTTAGCAACTTCCTCTTCTGGTAAAAATATAAAATTATCTTTAGAGAATGGTAAGCTTTTATCTTTTCTTACTAATCTATAATTAGGAATAAAATATTGGATAGTATCATTGTAGAAGTTGTCATAATATCTCCATTCTTCACTATAACCTATTTTCTTTCCTTTCTTTGTAAATCTAAATCCCCTCCATATATTAAAGAGGGGATGTTTTCTTATGGTTTCCATTATTCTATAGTTATAGTTATTTGGTCAGTGGCAGTTTGTAATTTTTCATACAGTTGTTTGAAGGTGGCTGTACTATTAATAATATACCCATCTTTATTTTTAGTTCCTACTAAAATACAGCCAAGAGAATCTTTAACAGGATCATTGCCTACATGAATGAGTACACCCTCAAATCCAGGAACATCCATTAGTCTAGGAAGTTTACCATTACAGAATCTTGCCCATCCTCTATCTTTAAATTTAGGACTTACTACATCTAAAGTGATTTGATATGTTCCTACAGGAATTGCAGTTTCACCATAAATTTTTCTAGCAATAATATCTGTTAATTCCATATCTTCTGTGAGATCTCTATCACAATCTTCTAATGTGTCACAGATATATTCACCATCAATATACAGTTTACCTTCTGTGTAATCATTTGCCTTATTAATTCTTTTTAATGTTAATTTCATAGTATCTTAATTTAAAAGTTATTAAAAACAAAAAATGCCCCCTATCAATTAAGATAGAGGGCTGTATATAAACAATTGAGTCATTGCTTATTTAAATAATTTATGCTTTTCTGCCATTGTACTATACAAATAGGTTAGGAAAATAAAATAAGCTTTAGCTTCAGGATAAGGGAAAGAATCATCAGTCAATGATTCATAGCTCTTATAAGCAAGTTCATTAATAGATCTTCCTTCATATTTATCTTTAGCTTTCTTCTTATTCATAATGAAGTTGAAATCATATTTGTTTACAGAAGAATATTCTCCATTAAAATGTAAACCATTATTCTTTCTAGCTCTTTCAGTTTCTTCAACTGTCCAAGGCTCTTCATGATCTTCAAAATCTAATAGTAGTAATCCACATTCAAGCATTTCTTTATCAAGATGATAACCATGTTCTTTCACATGTTCCATCATCCTAAGATCACAATATCCTTTCTCATCACCTTGTCTCATATTCATTTGATTATGAGAATATGACTGATCAGAATATCTCCTAGACTTATCCATTCCATTATAATCTTTATCAAAGTTCTTCATACCTTTATTTCTAAAGTCTTCTCTGAACTGTTCACTAAAGATAATGGAATCATCTTGTCCACTTCCAAATAGTTTATTCATCAAATGTCTCATAACTGATCAGATTTAACTTGTTGTTGTTTTGCATTATTAAATAAAGTTTTAAGACTCATAAGATCTGATTTCTCAATCTCATATGTCTTGTTTCCTATAAGATTAGCAAAACCCTTAGGAACATTAGGAAGATCACTAAGTTTAAATTTAAATCCTCCTGTCTCATCAATTAATTTGAGATATTTATCTATTAACCTATCAAAATGTAAATTGCCTTCAGAGTCAGCTAAGAGGTCTACAAATGATCCTATCTTATTCTCTACAATCTCATCTACAATAGGAAGCATTAGTTTTGTACCAAAGCTGTTTCCTGTAAGTTGAACTATTATATTCTTAATCCATCTAGGAGCTACTTGCTTAAATATTTCTACATCTGATATCATAACTTATTCCTTTCTTTTTTCCATTGTTCAAATTCAAATTGATTTCTTTTAAACTCTTCTAAATCTTCTAATCTTTGTTTATTTATTTCAACTGCTTTAGTCTTACAGTCTCTGATCACCTTTAGGAGATTCTCAGATATTAACTTACCTTCTTTTGTTGAACTAAATTCTTCTTTGAACTTATTAAGAAGGAACAATTGAAAGTGTTGATTATAAAGATTATTAGCTTCTATAAATTCAGGAAGTGAATTCATAGTTATCATATCTGTATCTGATATACTTGATAATTCAATTATAATTTCTTCAGAAACAGATTTAGGTAGTTGTTGAATATTACTATTCAAACCACCAATCTTTTCTTTAGCTAATTGAGCTTGTTCTGCTAATTGTTCTGCTATTCCCATAGTTATAAGATATTAAAAGGGGGAACTAAATCCCCCTTATATTAGCTAGCACTAGGAGTACTAGAAGTAGTTACTCTAGGACATGCACATGAACCCCAAGGTCCATTAGCACCTTCATACCCAGTTACTACTGGAGTCTCAGGTAACACATTTACTCCATAGATTACTCCACAAGTTTTCTTATCAGTATATCTGTCAGAATGGTTCTGAGCTAATTGGAATTGAAGATCCAAAATCTTTTGCTCATAAGGTTTAGCCTGTTCCAAGGCAGCTACCTGTTTCTCAACTTGACAGAACTTATCATTGAAATAGTTATAAATACCAGTCTTTTCTTGAAGGTCTTTGATTCTCATATCATAGATTGCTCTGGTCAATGCTACATTATCTTCACATTGTTTAGCAGACATATATACTTCAGAAGGAGTATATCCAAATCCACCAGCAGCAGTTGCACCATAACCTAAGTTATTGCCAGCTATAATGGTTTCTCCACTACCAATACCACCAAATAGATTACTACCTGATTTTGCCAATGCCCACAATCCTAGAGCTGTACCTGCAATACCTACATTATATTCACATGAAGTTGCAAGCCTCATGCAGTTCTCTGATGAACTTCTGTATCTTTATATATACATACAGTTTGGACTATATCTTCATCCATTAGGATGTCCCCCACTTCCACTACCATAAGCTTGTAGTGTACTCTATTTCTAGATAGTCTCTGAACCTTCTTTATATTTCCATTTATATCCAAATGCTGTGATATAATGTCTACCATTTTTACTAACATATCCTTTACAAACTTTAATAATCTCTGAATTAGAAGTCTTTCCCAAACTTCTAGCAGCTTCTCTAGCTGAGTTAAATTCATTTATTATTTCATTTGTCTTAGGATCTATTTGTAAAATAGGCTTACCATTCTTAAGACTTATTGTTTTCTTAGTGTTATCATTATGTTTCTTTCCTTTAAAAGGATTGTTCTTCAACATTCTATTTCTACATTTATCTCTTTGAGATTCTGTAAATTTATATCCTGTTGTAGTTCCTCCTCCTAAAGTACTATTATAACCATTCCTATAAGAATTATTTAATCCTATATAGTAACACTCAAGAAGATCTAAATCTTTAGAGGCATCTTCTTTACTATAGTAGTATTTCTCTTCTAAGATCATATAGGTAAAGTTCTTAGGTCCATATTTGATTCTAGCATTATCTATTTTAGAACCACCATAAGATAGTTTAACATTTAAGAAATGTTTTCTTCTATCTTTTTCATTGATTGTTTGTCCTATATACACCTTATTAGATGGTGAAATATACTTGTAAATTATTCCTCTTATCATAACATTTTAAAATTAAAATATAAAGCTTGGCTGCTGATAATCTTATCTCTAAGACTTCCCAGCAATTCAAGGGATTTGCATATAACATTACTATTATATGGAGCTAGTATGTTAACCCTAAACCTGTTCCTGCTACTCCTTTTGAAGCAGCATCATCTAAACTTCTTGCCATGATTTTTAATTTTTAAAGAGAGTTAATTTTTAATTTAATTGTAATGAAATATTGGCCAATAATTTCAATACAAAAGTACTATAAATAATTTCAAAAAATTCAAAATTTTAAAAAATGGTCAGATTTCCTATAGCAAAATCATACCTTTCCATAATATTTTATAAATGCAAAGCCTTTTCTTGTTTCTAGATAATCTTCTTTGCCCTCATTATCATAGGCTTCCATTTCAAAAGCTGATGCATTATATGCCTTATCATTTATTTCTTCCCAAGAGAATTTCTGTTTTGTGAATATACCTTTAAAAATATTGTATATATAAGATATAAGACACTCTACTCCATACATGATATAATGCATTAATGGATAGATTAGAATCCACCAGAAGCTATTAAATACAGCAAATAAAGCAAATGGGAATATAAATGCAGTTAAGCATTCTTTATATTGTTCTACATGAATCATCTCATGTCTTAATGTTGATGGTCTAAGACTATCTTTCTTAGTGAAGATAAAACCAAATAACATTATTGTACTATAACCACCAAACAATATTAGTTTAGCTAGTTTACTATTATAGAATACTTTACCCATATTATCTGTTATTAAGAACCTGCAGGAGTTGCATACATTATACCTGCTTCTTTAAGATTTGCTAATAATTGATTAAAGTGAGCAATAACTCCAGCTAAGTCATTATCAGCTTCTAGATTTGTTAATTCTGCAGCTTGTTTAACTAATCCTAAAGTATCAGGAGTTGCCACTGTAGTTGCACTAACTGTATTATCTAGTTTAGTTTTATCTGCTGCAGACATTACACCTGCTGTAGTTTGAGTTGCAGCTTTTATAGTGTGATATTTAGCCTGTGTTGACCAATTAGACCCAGTATAATATAATGTAGAACTTCTATGTTGTACTACTTCTGCTGTATAAGTAAAATCTAATAAATTATGAATTATGCCATTACTTGTAGTATTAGCATTAGTTACAATATTAGCTAATAGTTTATAATGGTTAATACTTAATAATCCATTACAATCAGCATTAGCTTCTGGTATAGTAAATACTTGAGTATTTCTTGGAAAAGTATTGGAACTTTTACTATAAGTTCTATAAGCATGCTGTATTTGTAATTCTCCTGTTGAAGTAACTATTTCAGATCCTGTTAAAATATTAATATTTGCTATAAGACTATTATCTAGTTTAAGAGAGTTTAATTCTCTACCCATATTAGCACTAAGAGCTGCATCTGTAGATGTACTATCTAGATTATCTATAATAGCTCTCATTTCATCATCAGCCCATACTACATTACCATTTTTGTCTAATTTAAGTATTTGATCTACTTTACCACCTGTAGGAGGAAGAGAATCCATACTTAAAAAATTAATTTCTTCATGTCCTTGTACTCCTAAAATTTGACCTTCAAGAGTATCTAAAAGGATAGAAGAGCCAAAGGGAATAGACATTCCCCTTAGCTTCATCTTTGCTTGTTCTTTTGTGTTATATACTATCATATCTTTATTATTTTCCTAGTATTGCTACTAAGATCATTACAATTATTCCTATGATTGTAGCTACTGTAAATATCCTTTTACTAAGTTTATTTTCTTTTTTAGAGGCATTACAGTTAGCTTGTTTCTTAAATGGACTATCTAGAATGAGCCACAATATAAGTGGAACAAACCAAACACCAAATACAAATGCTAATCCTCCCCACATATTATTTATATTTAATATACTCCAAGTTCTTTATAGTAATTTTTTAGTAATTCTACATGAGTGTCTGATGGAGAAGTGCCTTCAAAAAGTATAAAATCTTGAATAAGACCTTTAAAATATTTTTGACCACTTTGCCATGTACAACCTAAGTGGATATATGTATCACCATTTTCAGACAAATCACTATAATCTAATGTACTTCCTAAAGTACCAGCTCCATTAGCTTGGACAAATGCAGATCCATTTATAGAAATCCAAGATGTTGGTGTACCATATCCTACTGCAGTTATTGGAGCTCTAAATTCTATCATAACATGATACCATTTGTTAGTAGTCATAGCAGTAGAACTATAAGCTGCTGCAGCAGCACCACCAGCATAACTTTCAGCACAAAATTTATTACTTTGTATACTAGGAGCCCATCCTAAAGCATATCCAAATCCTTTAGTATTTAATCCAAATATGGTTCCTCCTATTACTCCTGCATAAGTACTATTTGTTGTAGTCTGTTTTATTAACATTGAAATAAATACTTGTCTTGTTCCTTTAGCTGCTGCTGCTAATGCTATATCAACATAACTACATTTTATAGCTTTTCTTCCTCCAACTCCTTCATCATAAGTTGGAGCATTTGGAGTAGTATGAAATATTGCAGGTGTTTTAGTAACTCCATTTATAACTAATGGAGTTTGTGCAGTAGTTTCATTAAATTTGCAATAATGTATAGGAAAAACATTTAATTCTGTAGCTATCTGTGCTACTATAGGATCTAAATCAGGATAATTAGGCCAAACTTTAACTCCATTAAACCAGCATTCTTTGACTTTTTTTCCATTAAAAGTCATTGAAGCTATTCCTTTATTATTTAATATTAAACTCATATTTAGCTCATAATTAACTTTCTAATACAACATATAAGACTCCTGTAGTTGAACCTGCTGTAGTTACCACTTGTATATCTGATACTTTAGTTGAACTGGTAGATTTAACATAAGTAGCTGCTGCAACACCTCCTAAGTTATTAGAATTTGAAGCAGTAGTAGCTGTAGCTGCATTACCAGTAATTGATACTCCTAAAGTAGTAGAACATTGAGTAATAGTTCCTGAACTCATATATACTGGAACTGTAGAAGATCCTACTGTTGCTGAACAAGCAGTTGCAGTACCAGAACTTAAATAGATAGGTTTAGCTGTGCCTCCTACTGTGGAAGAGCCTAATTTAGATGCAGTAGTTGCTGTTGTGGCATTTCCACTTAAAGCTCCCACAAATGTTTCTGCTTCTACTTTTACTCCAGATTTAGAATTTTGTCCATTATAAAAGGTGTACTTATTAATAGCAGCAGAAGTATTAGATCCAGAACCTCCTCTGTAGTTAATTACTATAGATGTATTAGAGCTAGCTGTAAAATTAAATTCATTAGAATGAGATATTAAAACATTATCTGATTCTCTTACAGCATAATTCTTATTATTCACCCATGTTTGTGTAGCATAACCACTAAGAGATGAAGATGTTAAATATCCTTGAGATGTTACCCAACTCTGAGTAGCATATCCTGACAATGAACTAGAAGTAAGATATGTTGCTCCTTTAGTTACAGTTAATGTATGGCCACTTGCTGTAATTGCTGTTACTGCATTACCTGAACCTGAATTTGAGATTGTAATAGAAGGAGTTGTTTTTAAGAATCCTTGACTACTAACCCAAGTTTGAGTTGCTAATGGAACATCATCAATTTTAACTGAACCTTTTGAAATGAATAAACCAATATTTCCATTCCAAGGACTAGCTGAAGTAGGATATGGAGAAATTATAATTGAACCTGTTCCATCACCTCCTGTTGAATGATAACCAAATACTGCTGAATTTACTGTACTACCTTTAGTAAATGATATTCCTCTAACATAATTAGAAGTTTCATTTGCAGTTATTACTAAAGTTCCACTATTACCTGGAATAGTAATAGAGCCACTCATTGTACCACCAGTTAAAGGTAAATAACCTGTAACTGACTTAATAAAACCTTGTTTGTTGACCCATTCTTGAGTGGCATAAGTTTCTCCTGAAGCTCTATTAGATAATTTTGTTCCTGCAATTTGTACTACAGCAGTATTTGTTGGAATTCCTAATACCACAGTACCAGTCCCTGCAGTCCATAAGATTTCTTCTGTAGTATCATCAGAAAATTTAGCAGAATAACCTTGATTATATGTCATTACAGGTCTACCATTACTATCAAATGATAAATAACCTTTACCTGCTAAAGGATAAAAATTAGAAGTAGTCCAAGATTGTGTTGCATAAGATGTTAAATCCCTTTCTGTTATAATCTGATATTTTGACCCAGTATCTTCTTGATGATATAACTTTTGACCTGTTCCAGTTCTTAAAGTTACATGAGAGGCTTGTGAATTTCCCACAACAACACCTCCATCTTTAGAAAACCAATACCATATACCTCCATGTGTTTTATTACCAACACCTCCTCCAGAGCCTTCATTTCCTGCATAAAAATCTAAGGAATTTCCAGTACCAATAGTTAAAGTTCCAGTTAATGTACCTCCTGTTAATTTAAGATAATTAGCACTAATATAATCTTTGTTAGGTAAAGTAACCCAAGCTGTCCATGCTCTATTAGCTGGAGTTGCATTATAAGTACAACTTCTTACAGATAATTCTGAAGCTCCTCCTGAAATTCTTAATTGATTAATCCAATGTCCTGATCTCCCTGACATAGTTAGTACAGTTCCATAACTAGAAACTCCACTTCCACCATTATAATCATCTTCTAGATATAAAGACATTGAAGCATAATCACTAGGAGTTTTATCTGAACTCCACCCTTGTTCAGGTTGTCCTGTTCTCCAATATAAGCTTTTAATATAAGAACTATTTTCAAGAGCACCAGTCATAGTATCTCCACTCTTAAGAACATATCTACTATCTCCTATATTAGAGATATTAGACCATGTAGGAACACCACCAGTAGAAGTTAATACTTGGCCACTAGTACCAGTAGTAGTTGGTGCATATATAGATGTAGTAGCTGCATTAATTGTAGATAAGAATGTCCATTGAGACCCATTAACACCTAGATTTCTACCTACTGCTGTTGTAGGAGTTGCTGCAGTACCCCCACTATATAATAATGGAGTAGATAAATTAGAAGCATCCCATATTCTATATGTAGTTCCTCCTTTGTCATGTATTAAATCTACAGCAGAAGTTCTTAAATGTAATGATACATCTTCTGTATTTCCTACAACTAAGACACTGTTTGAATTATAATACATTTGTGTTGTAGCTGTTCCTGAAGGATTTTTCCATTGAAGGTTTATATTATTATTAAGCAATAGATTTCCAGATAGATTACCTCCAGTTAATGGAAGATAATTGCCAGGATTGAAGTTGTAAGAGTCATAAATAGTATAATTTGTACCATTTCTTACATGAATAATATTTGCAGCATCACTATATAAATATGTATGTCCATCAGTATCTCCAATATAAGTTACATTGTCAGATCCTTTTCCAATTAATCTTTTAGCAGTACCACTGGAATTCTTAGATTGAATTACAACATTGTTATTCATTAGAATAACTCCTGTCATAGTTCCACCTGCAAGAGGTAAGAATTTATTATTAGCAAATTCTTCTGTAGCAATCTTTTTATTATCTATTCCCCAAAAAGTGCCATAATAGCCTAATTTAGATAATACAGTTCCAGAACTATTTTGACTTTCTATAAGATTAAAATTATCTGCATCAGCAGATTGCATTATGAGTTTAATATCAGAAACTCCTTTAATTATAACTTGATTAGCTACATTTAAACTTGAATTAATAGTACTAGGAGAACCAAATGTTGCAATTGTTGCTCCAGAATTATTTAATAAAGAAATACTAGTTCCTGAAGAAATTATAGAGGAAGGTATAAATAGATTTTTATAAAATCTAAAATAAGTCTTATCTGTATCTAGATTTAAATTACTAGTTCCTGTACTAAAAAACAAACTTCCAGCAGAAGTAGTGAATGTAAAAGATTCTGCACTATAAGAACTATCATAAGTATGATTAGCAAATCCTAAGGAATTAGTATTAGTATTAAAAAATAACTTTCTAGTACTAGGAATAATATTAGTAGTCTTGAGTCTATGTGTTGCTGAATCCCAAGTGGTAAACATACCATCTAGCATATTGCCATCATCATCTCTTAAAGCTAAACATTGAAGATTACCTTCTTCTCCAGCTTTAAATCTTCTGTCAGATTCAACAAATAATATTTGAAAATCAGGTTCAGTTCCTCTATCAATCTGTAACCCAGCCATTCCTTTAGTAACACCAGAACCTGCTTCACCTTTATTTAATAATAAGATATTATCTTTAATTTCTACAGTTTCAGCTTCAGTTACAAATGATTGACCTTCAACTATAAGATCTCCTTTAAATGTAGCATTCTTAGCAATAAAATTAACATAATCAGTGTCTGCAGCATTTCTAACAGAAACAGCAGCATCTTCATTTTTAATTTTATTTCCAGGTTTTCCCATTTGTAGTTGGAATGTCTGACTTGTAGTTCCTATATCTGTATTCTGAACATGTGTATCTCCTTCTAGAGCTTTTATCCTATCATCATGTTCATCATCTTTAGCTGTAGATCTTGTTATCTCATTATCTAGTTTTGTCTCAATTCTTTGTTCCTCACCTTCAGCTCTGTTAGTCTCAGCAATAATTTGATTTCCTAATTCAGTATCTTTAGTAGTAGATCTCTCTATTTCTGCATCAAGTTTATTTTCAATCCTCTTTTCTTCAGATTGAGCCCTATCTTCTTCTGCATCTAATTCACTTTGAATTCTAATATCTTCTGCAGTTGACCTATCTATTTCACTGTCTAACTTATCTTCTATTCTATTTTCAGCATTAGTTGCCCTATTAGTTTCTGCTCTAATAGAAGCCATTGCTGAATCAAAATAGTTAGTGAGTGTTTCACTTAATACTTTTCCCTGTCTAGCAGACAATACTTTAGTTGGATCATCAGTGTTAAGATTGTCTACTATGTCTTGTTTATTTACATAGTTGTCAGGGATATCAACTATAAAATCTTTATACTGATTCAAAAATTTTAGAGCTTGTTCTAATGTCTTAAGAATTTCACCTCCATCATCTCCATATAATTGAGATTCTACTTCAGTTCTTAGCTCTACAATTTTATCTTGTATCTTCTTTAAAGTATTGTATTCATCAGATGCTCCATCAACAATATCTCCCATTACTGTATTTACAGCTTCTTCAATCTTATCTAAAGTCCATTGAACTCTAGCTATTGTATCAGGAATATCTGCATCTACTATTTCAGATCTGATCTCTTCACTTGTTTTATGAATTTCCTTATTATTAACATGCTCTTGTAATTCTTTATCAAGTCTTTCAATCTCTTCTTCATCATCATCAATAGTAGGTTCTATTAAACTGGTTTGAAAAGTATAGTGTCTTAATTCATTGTTTTCATCTAAAGCATAGAAACTTAGACCATAGTATCTCTTTTGAATAGGAACTCTCTGGAGATATTCTTCTAAAGTTTCAAATTTGCTTGGGGAAACAATCCTATTGTCTATAGGATCATTTCCTTGCATGTTAAAACCAGTTAATATATTACTCATTTTTTAACTTATTATAATTTGAAAATGATTTGGAGTATCCAAATATTTAATTTCAGATGTTCTATAAACATCCAATTGAGTAGTCTTATCAGGAGTTAACTCTGATCTTATTAGTGTAAAATCACTCTTACAATCAATTCCATTATCTGTAATTGCAAATGTAAAAGTAGAAGGTATTACTAAATAGATATATCCATAGAGAGGATTAGGTACTGTACCATCAATGTCTTCTTCAAATGTACTTGGAAGAGTCTTAACCAAGAGTTTATCCAATACATGAATATCAGAAATATTCTGAGAGGCAGATATACCAAAATAAACATTCTTATTATTGATAATCTCCTCTGCAGCTATTTCTATTGTATCAATCATTGATGACAGTACATCTATAAGATATTTATAATCTTCAGATGTAATCCTCATTGGACATGTCTGAAATCTCATTCTTAATTCTGCAATAACTGCAGGATCAAAGATATCAATGTCCTTATCTGCCATATTAAGCTTCTTTAATTTTTATACAAAGATCAAATAAAGTATCAGTAATTGCACCTTCAGAGTCCAATTTATCTACTGCTTCTTTTAAGAGTTTAATCTCTTCTGAATTGAATTCTACTTCTTTAGGTTTAGCTTCATTCTTCCAATGAATACCTTTTTCATCTTGTTTAATTTCAAAAGTTTCAATCTCTTTTGAAGTAAAATCAATTTTCTTAATTATGTTTCTCTTATTAGTCATAGTTAAGAGTGCTCCCTTTTCAGGAAGCAACTCTAACATCATTAATCTTTCTTTTATATTTAGTTTCATAGTTTTAATATTTTAATCCCAATTAGACATTGTACTAACAGCCATCCATCCATTTACTGTTCTTAATAATATTGCTCCTGATTTTTCAGGAATCCAAGTATCATGATTTGAATACATAGAATATTTACTAATTCCAATTCTATTACTACTATTATGATTCATAAGAATAACAATTTGTCCTGTATATCCTCCAGAAATAGTACATCCATCTATTTTAGCTTCATTTGTAGAAGTTATATAATATAAAGTATAAGAATCTTGTATACTAATATTTTTACTAGTTGAAGAAACTGTTATAGTTTGTCTACTAAATCTTAGACATTGTAATAAACAGTCTGTAGCAGAAAGAGTATTTATACCTGCATTTTTTGCATCTATTGTCCAAGCTCTTAATGTTGGATATGAATTTTCAGAACCTCCTAATGAAGTTTGAAGCCATCCTTGAGAATAATAATCTCCAATATAACTGTCTCCTCCAGTGTAGACTTTTCCCATAATTACACCAAAGTTGTTAGAAGTAGTCTTACCAATCTTAATTAGTAATTCTCTTCCACTAACAGTGTCAGGCATTCTAAACTCTAAGTAATTATCCATTACTTTAAAGTTTCCTATATTTCCACCAACTGATACACTTAAATTTCCACTAATATTAGCATTTTTAGCAGTGAGATTACCATTAGGATCTACATAGAAATTACCATCAGATTGTCCAAATGAACCATCTGCATTAATATGTAAATTTCCTATCTGTCCATCAAATGAAGTAATTTTTCCAGTAAACTCTCCACTAGTGGCTTTAATTTTACCTTCAAAGTATCCATTATTAGCCCAAATGTCTCCATGGAAATATCCATTATAACAAAGAACAGAACCATCTTGTCTCACAACAAATGTAGCTCCATTATTATCTTTAGGACTATACTCATAGAATTCTTGAGCAGTAATTTCTTTATTTAGTAATTGTTGAAATTTATTAGACCATGTTTGAGCTGATTCTAAATTACCTCCAGAATAGATTCTTACAGTATGATCTTCAAATCCATAAAGATCTTCCCCTCCATAGATACCAGCTTTCTCATCTGTAAATTCTACTTGAAAATCATTAATAGCTGTAGCATGTCCTAATCTAATCCAAGTAGTCAATACTAGACCTTGATCTATACTAGTAATATATTTAAGAGCATCTTCAAGATAAAAATTCTCTTCATTAATCTTTCTCCAAGTAATAACCTTTAAGAAAGAAATACCAGAATCTTCACAATAAATTCTTAAAGTGACAGATAGATTAGCTTTAGTATCATCAAAAGCTATTGGGTAAACTTGGCCTGTAGATGTAATTGCAATAGTTAATCCTTCATCTATTTTCTCTTGTACTATAGAATAATAGTTCTTTCCTGCTGTAGTTCCAGCATCAGCTTTATATGTCAAAGCATTAGTGCCTTTCAATACAGTGTAAGTAGTAGCAACAGTTAATGCTAATCCTCCTTCAGTTTCACTAGGAAGTTTAAAGTATAATGGATTAATAGTAAATTTATAACCAGTAAGTGTAATTAGATCATGATAATCTTTGTCTGATACTACAGAATAAGAATCTTCACCTCTATCTCCAGTAATCTTAATAGGAGTACTCCAAGTCTCACCTTCTTTAACTTCACCAGTAGAAGGATATTTAAGAATCTTAGTCATCCATACTGCTTGATCTCCTGTAGGTTGAGGTGGGTCATCTGTCCAATTATCACCAGGACTCTTACCACTAGGATATTGAATTGTTGGCATATCTATACTTAAAGCATATTTAAAGTCCATATACCAACCATCTTCTCCATTAATACCATCAGTAATCTTAACAATAGTATGAGTGTCATAGTAGTCTCCTACATCAACTCTATAAGTGACATATTTGATACTATCATTAGTCCATCCATAATCAGGATCTGTAGGACTTACAGTGATCTTACTAGTAGAAGTATGCATTGTAGTCCATTCACTAGACTCATTCTTATACCTCCATACATACTCAGGATCCTCAATATTCTGAGTTTCTACTATTAAATCTATTACATTAGGAATAGGATCACCTTTAAAGTCATCCTTATATTTAAACATTTGATCACCTTGAATAGTAACCTTTCTTGCAGGTACACCAGTTGCAGCTTGTTTTAAGATTTCTGAAATAGAAGGTTCTGTATTATCACAAATATCCATTCTCTGACCCCAGAATTGTACTTCTGTTCCAACTCCTAATGCATAGGATTGCCAACATCTATAACTCTGAGTTTCATCAGTACTTCTATATTTAAAAGTCTTAAAGTTATTTATATTTAATATTCTTCTACCAGTTTCAGGATCCCAAACACCTGAATCTTTCTTAGCACCAGTATTATCTTCAGAACCATTAATATATCCTACTAAGAGATACCATTTATTTATTTCAGGAACATCTCCAGCCCAGAATATACCATCAGATACAACTTCAGTTCCAGCTTCCATTGTATTAGGATCACAACCAAAAGTAATGTAGCCATCCTTTTGCATTTGTTTCACCCAAATGGAATATCTGTAAGTATAAGTATTATAGATAGGAATATTAACAGCTTCAAATCCACCATCAATATTACTGTTAGCTGTAGAGATACATTTCCAAACAACATCAGGCATATTGAATGGACTTTCAGCTACATCTCTTTCATTCTCAGCATTAGTACCCATCATAAGATACTTACCATCATTACCTGTACCTGTATGCCATAAGAATCTAAAGAAATAGTTAGTAGTATGTTCATCTACCAAAATAGGTGGTGTCCATTGTCCTGAAGGTGAACCATCAAGAGAATTTATATTAAATGCTTGCCATAATAGTCCATACCAGTCATCAAATGTCTCAGGATTATTAGCCCATTTAGCTGGACTAGATCCTACAGGTTGAGCTGGTTCAAGCATATCTCTAGTATATATTGCTAAGCTACTAGCACCATCAATTAAGTCTGCAATAGTAATCCTACCTTTAGCAACAATATTATCATATTGATCTCTTAATCTAACTTCAAAATTAGATTTCTGATATACATCATCAGGAACAATCATGATAGTCTTATTGATCCTATTAAATGTAGGAACTACTAAACCATTCTGATCATATTGAATCCAATCATAAATCCATCTAGAACCATCTAAATCAAGTTCCTCACCATTTCTCCATACTTCAGCAGTAATAGTAATAGTCCCTTGATTATTCTTAAAGATAGTTCCTTCAGGAGTATCAAAGAATATTTGTAATGGATCCTGTTGATCTAAGAATGAAGCTGTTGCATATACAGTATCATTATATGTAATTGACTTAGAATCTAAGTCTCTTATAACACATTTAAATGTAGCATAGTTTACAACAGCACCTTCTGGAATTGTTATTTCATTAGTAGTATATCCAGAAATACCACCAAATGTATTTTCATTAGTAATTAAAGCCCAACCTTCACCTCCATCACTATCATAATATGGATTAACTATATTAGTTCCTATAGGAACATCATTAGTCAATTCTGATTGTAATGCTATTTGAGTGTCTGAATTAACTGAAGCTACTCTATAAGTAGATCCAAATAATCTTATTTCAGACCCTCTAACCATTCCAGTTGTATTAGTTAGTGTTAGAACATTACTACCTAATTTGGCTTCAGCAGTAGTGTTCTTAGGAGGAAATACACCAGGTTTCTCAATAAACCATTTATAACTTACATCAGTATTATCTATATAAGAACCTCTCCACATATCACAATGTGCTTTAAGATAAGATATATCATCATTCTTAAAGATACTTCCTAATGGATAGGTCATAATAGCTTGTATAGTAACTCCTGATGTTTCCACTCTTACAAAAGATAAAGAAGCATAGAATGGAGTCTCACCTTCAGTTAAAGGATCAATATATACACCTGATATAGCATATCTAATGTTAGGATTAAGAGTCAACTCATTAGTTTTAATAGTAAGAGTAAAATCTTCACCAATAACATGAGTTGCACTATTCTCAATCAATAAACCATTCTTAGTCCACTTAACATCTTTAATATGGTCTTTCTGAGAAATTAATAAGTTATCTTCAGTATCTCCTGCCCATAGACCTGGAGTTAATACTAAATAGGGGGAAATAGACCAGTCAGGATTAAGTTTATTATCTTCAGTATTATAAAGCTGAGTAAGAGATTTATTAGATTCCATTGTAGCACTAATAGCTGTGGTATCTAATTGATCTAAGATAGTTACTTGACCATTCATTATCTTAGTGCCATCTATAAGAACTGTACAAACAAATGTTGCTCTTTTCTTAACATCAGCACTAGTAATTCTAATAGTCTTTCCTTTAAGACCTTTATTATTCCAAGCTGTATCACCAGCACTATCATCACTTACTCTTTTCCAAGTAAAGTTAGCTGTTTCAATAGTATCTGTAATCTCTTCACCTGCAATGTAAACATGAGCTGATAACTCAGTATCAACTTTATTATTTTGAAATATAGTACCATTAGAAGAAGAAACTTCAACACTATAAGCTCCATATCCATCTCTTACTTTAAGAAGAGTTAATTGATTAGTATATATGTCATTTACTGTATATCTCATTGAGATCATATCAGTATTGTTCCATAATTCTGAATCTGGAGTAATAGTTAAGTTATCTGATGTTGCACCTTCTATAACTTTAAATTCTCCTCCATTTGAATATTCCCATTTCCTAGGAGTATTAGGAGAAGGAGTGAAGTTATAAGCAACAGCTTGTAAGTTAATTTGATTAGGAAATACATTACCTTCACCATCATATTTAAAAGCTGTAGTATTTGCAATAACAGTAACTAAAGATTCTTTAATACTATATTCTCCCTTAGGATAAAATTGAGAAGGAACATCTTGAAAGTAAGTAGTTAGATTGTTAGTAGGAGCATATTCCTTCTTAAATATATCTGAAGAATTGACTATATATTCTACTATAGAATAAACATCAGTAATATCTTGATTAGATGTATAAGAATAGCATCTAAGCTCTTTAATAATGTCTAGAACACCTTTTAAAACAATAAGTTTATTAGATGCATAAGAATGACCATAAATAGTAAGATTGTTATAATAGGACTTTAATGATGAATACAAAGTAGTTAATGTATTTATCATAGTGTTATCTTTTTGTTATTTTGAACATCTTTATAACCTTCATATGAGGTTTTATGATTAGCTTGAGCTATATCATAGTTCAATAGATCATCCCAAATTAGAACTGCAGTGGAGAATTCTCCTAAGACTATAGCATTCTTAAAGATCTCTTCCTTTAAGATAATGTCAACTATTAGTTGTTCATTGCTTCCACAAGTCTTAACATATTCTTTTAAGAGTTTAATTTTTGAATGATATAATGGAAGTAAGTTTACAGCAGTTGTAATAACTAAATCTGAATTACAGTAAGTCTCAGTGCCACTAGTTGAAGTAGGCTGACCTTCTGTTTTAATGTAGATAAAGTAGAAATATCTTTCAAAGTCAAATGCTACATTAGATATAGTCATTTTAAATTCTTTTTTATCTCCTAAATTATCTCCCTTAAATTCCATTAATATATTCTGAGAATCAGGATAATCTATAGTAAATTTATCATATTGCACAATGGCTATCTTCTCTAAATAGACATTAGCATAATCTGGACCATCAATAACATTGACCCAGAGAAAAATTCCATCTCCTAATGGAGATACTCTACTTTCATGAATTTCTACCATAGTTAAAATAAAAAAGGGGAGAAAGTAAAACTACCCTCTCCCCATATGTTTGTATTAAGCAGTAGGAGACAAGGAATTAATAGTAATTCCTAGAATAGTCCCTAGAGCATCAGTTAAACTCTTAGCATTAGCCTTAGCTGTATTATGACTAGCTTTAACTGGTTGTTTATCTTCATCCAAGTCAAATGGGAATACAAAGTACAATTGTTTTTGAGATTTTTGTACATCTTCTCCACTTCCTTGATAGAAGTAAGTAATGTCTACCATAACATAACCCTTATCAGGATTTGCTTGATAGTAGGTGATGAAACTATTGGGCCAGTTAGCTTGTCTATAGATATCACCCCTTTCACCAAGATAGAACCATTCTTGTTCTGCAATCACTTTCCCATTACCATTACCTAAGCTGTGATAATCTACCTCAGTACCAGCAGCATCAACAAACTTCTCAGCAGTTGACATCTGACCAAATTCAGTAGGAATAGTCACATTGAAAACTAGTTTCTTAGCAGGAATAGTATCTTTAGTTGAGAACTGTGATTTCTCAGTGATAACTAATTTAGCTGCAGTAGTTGCTCCACTCTTAGAGAACTCTAAGAATTTATTAGCAGGCAGCTGAATAGCTGAACTACCTTTAGGAGTGTAAGAGAAAGTAGTAGCAAAAGAAGCAATCTCATGTTTGAATTGATAAGCCAAATCTTTTACTAAACCATCTACAACTGCTTCTGCATCATCTCCTTCTTGTGCAGTATAAGATGCTAATTTGAAGTATTGATTTTCAGGAGATACTGAATACCAGTCTAAGAACTGAATTTCCAATACATATTTAACACCTGCTGTAACATTCTCAGGAGTAACTTCTACTACCTCAAATGATTCAGGAGCATAATCAGTAGTCTTAGCATAAACTACATGATCTTTTAGGATATTATCAGTTTTAGAAATATATCCTTTGTCATTTTTATAGAAGATATATGCATAGTCAGCAGCTACTTTGGTACCTAAGTTGTTAAATACAGCAGCCTGTCCTTCAGTTGCATTAATAAAAGCACCTGGGTTAGCAGCAGCATTGATCCCAGTAACTACATACATATGTCTTACCTGTTGATTTGATAAAGCACTCATTTATATTTTATTTTTAAAAGTTTCTTTGATTTAATTGGACATGAGCTTCAAGATTAGAAGGATTGTAATCCCTAAGTGCTAATTCAACTGCTCTGTTCAATATATTTAAATGTATATTAGAACCTAATTTACATTGTGTTTCTTCTGTTTTGCCCTTGATAGATAGACCCATATCTGCAAATAAAGGATCTGTTTTAAGATCTACAAGAATGATAGGATCTGGTTCTATTAAATAAGTAACTTCATATGTAGTAACTTCTATACTAGAGATAATATATACACCATCCTGTTTAGATATTCTAAGAACTTTTCTACAGTTTGGTTGTTTAAATGGATTGATAAGATTCACATTTAATTCATCCCAAGTTGTAGGTATCACTATAGGAATTGTTGAAGTATCCATTCCTACTTCTTCATAAACAGGATACCACATATACTCTGTAGGTTTAAACTTAGTTACTGTAAAGTTTCTTATTCTAGATAATTCTAATGGATTTAGTGATTCTGTTCTTACAAGATACTCCAAAGCTGTTCTTATATGTTCATTGTTATCAAAAGCTTCATGGAATATATTTTTCCCAGAATAAAGTTCTTTTACAACTTCATCCTGTGCTTGTGTCAGAAACAAAGAAATCTCATATGCATTTAACTCAGGAGCAGATTTGTCAGAATTATTATAATGTAAATTAAAACTTTCAATCCATTCTTTAGAATTATTCATTATTCTTGAGCATTTTTAATTAAGGATTGTAGCTTGAGATATACAGCTTGATTCTTAGGATTGTTAAGATATTTCACACAGCAATCAATTGTAGGCTCTTCATTCTTCTCACATACTGGTGTATTATCAGCCATGAAATAAAAGTTTCCTCTCTTCTTCATTATTCCATATTCAATTGCTTCAATTATATTAATCTTAGTATCAAGAGTTTCATCATTAGCAAATTGCAAAAATTTCTTGGGATCCTTTTCAATCTCTTCTGTTGCCCATACAACCATTTGATCTAATTTAGTGTTATTGTTAATAGGTTTATTAGTCAACAACTGAACTAAAGTCTTAACTTTAGGTTTATTCTCTTTAATAGATCCTAATAGAATGTAAGCCTGAGCCTTAGCATTAGCAAGAGTAGTTTTCTGTGCAAGCTCTTCTCCCTCATTGATTAAGACAAACCTCCATGTTCCTAATTTCTTAGTCTGAAGATCTTCTAATGATGGTGCTACTAAATCTGAATTACTAAGAACTACTTTATATCTAATGTAGTCAATAGGATCACTTAAATTGAAGATTGTGTCTTCTTTCTTAAGAATAACACTAAAGTTCTCCCAATAATTATTTTCTTTCTTATGTACAGATAATGCACCTTCATCAAGTCCTAGATAATGTTCTAGAAAAGCTTTCTCACTATCAGTAAGAACATTCTTATAAGAACCATTCCTTTGTAGTGGTACAGTTAATGTCACTGAAGATCCAATTGACATACCTCCATATTGAGGATTTTTAGGATTAGTAACAAAACCATTAGGTTTCTTAACAAATCTTACTATTGCTTTATTATCTCTTAGACAAGATACAAGTCCTTGTTCTTTTGTTTCTTTCATCTTCTTCTCCAATTAAATAGTGGGAGGGTTTCCCCTCCCTATGTTAAAATTACACTGCTCTATAAATTAAACTCATAGTTCTCTCTGCATCCAAGATAAATGCTCCCAAAGAAGCCATCTTATGGATTACACAAGAGTCCTCATCAAATGACATATTGTTGTTGTTCATTTGACCAGTAAATGGGTTTCTAAAGCCCCATTGGTATCCTCTATGTTCCTCTTCTCCTTTGATCTTAGCAATCTGGATATTAGGCTCTTCAGTAGAACCAATGTACATGATGTCATATCTGTAAGACTCAGTTACACCTCCATCTGGATGTGGAATCTTATTTCTCACTTGATCATCATAGAATGGATCAACTTCCAAGAATACTTCTACATTGTTAGGAGCTCTATAGCCAACAAACTGGAATCCAGCAGTCAATGCAGTTTGATGCAGATTTGAGTTAGCTTTAGAGATAATACCAGGTTGATCACTACCTCTCAAATAAGAGAATGCTGACCATCCAGATACAACATCAAGAACTGCTTTATTGAACTGAATTGCTCCATATTCACCAGTTCTGATGATAAATTTCCTGTCTTTCATATCAAGTTTAGATACAGACAAATCTACTAGAGCTTTTTCTAATAGTTTAAGATCAAATTTATTATAGTAAACAACATTACCATAACTCATTTGTTCCCTAATACCTGCACCCATCTTGATTACATTACCAGACTTACCAAAGTCATAGTATTCACCATTTTCATCTCTATTAGAGACTCCATACATCAATACATGTGACTTATCTTTAGCAAATTGTTCCTCAAGTGTCCAGTCAACTTGATGAATCCACATTTTATTTACTTGAACTTTACCTTCCTTAGTCATTACAGGAATTCCAGTTTCAAGTTTTCTATTCATCTTATTACCTGCAACTTTGGTAGAAATTCTAATAGTGGAGAACTCATTTCTCATAGAGAATGGAGTAGCATATCTTACATCTCCAACTTTTCTTGACATCTCTCTTTCTACAGGAGCATATTCATCAGAGAATCTCTTACCTCCAACTAATTCCTCACCAGGAACACCATTGTTTTTGTTCTTACCAGTTAACTCTACTTTGTAAACATAGTAAGTACCTTCAACTCTAGGCTCTTCCAAAATCCTAAAGGGATATTCCTCATTCTTCTCACCTACAATGATATAACCATCAAAGAAGTAATTTTCAGGGAATACAAGTTCAATAGTTGAACCACCAATACCAACATTAAAGTCAGTTGCTGTAACAACAGCTCCATTATATCTAGCCTCAACCAGAGCAATATTTCTCCTAGATGAACCAATCAATTCCCAAGTATAGTCATTATCAGTATCAAAATACTTAACAGGGAATCTCATCAAATTTCTCTCTAAGCTCATACCTCTATTAGCATAGAGCAATTTAATCATAAGGTTAGAAGCTTTCTGTGGTGCTGCTTGGAATACAGAAGCTAAAGCATTATCAGAAACCAATCCATTCAAGGTTTTGGCTTCTCTCATTACATACTTTCCAATCATTTCTATTCAGTTAATTATTAATATTCTTCATCATTAAGAATAATTTCATAGTCTTTTCCAAACTTTCCTATAGAAGAACTTCCAAATTGAAGGGGATTGTCTGACAATCCTATATGCTGAGAAGTAAGAACTTTTTCTAAATCATTAACAGCTTTCTGTTTAGCAACTTTCTTAGTAACCTTCATGATCCTATCAAAACTCTTAAAACCATCTGTCAGTACAAATAAAGTACCAACTACTTTCTGGAAATCTTTAGGATTGTCTTTAGCATACTTTTGAATTGCATTAAGACTTCTTCCAGCTTCATCTTTTTCTACTGGTTTCTTAAGAGTATCTAGAATCTTCTTTGAAGTTTCTTCTGTGATCTTGATTCCTTTAATAGGTTCTCTATCTTTAGAAATAGAATCATAAAGATCATTATAGAACTCTTCTTGTTGCTTTTTAAGCTTCTTTGTCCTTTCTTCTGCCTCAGTGTTAATCTTTTCAATTTTCTCATTATAGAAATCCTTATTTGATTCTAATGCATCAAACACTTCATCCAAATCATCTCCTCTATCAAAGATCTTTTTTACTTTAGCTTCAGCTTTCTCTGGTGAAAACCCTCTGTTAATATAATCTTGATAAATTATATTCATTCTAAGTGTTTCCCCAGCTTCACCTTCTTCTTTTAATTGTTCTTCTGTAAGACTTTCTAAGTAGTTAAGAGTGTTCTTATACTGAACCAATTCTTTGGTATCTGCTCCATTTTCAATTGCTTTCTTAAGAAACTTATTAGTCTCATCAAGTTTGGATTCAACTTCTTTTTCTACATATTCTTTAAATATGTCTTTGAAATCATCCCAACTTTTTAATTCTTTGTTTGATAGATCAAGATCAGGGAAGACTGATTCCTGTTTGAGAGCATTTGCTAGGCTAGTGTAGACATTTGGAGAAGAAGTTGTTTCCTCATTCAGGTCTTCTTCCTCTGTCTCTTGATCCTCACTAGCTACTCCCCCTGGATCATCATCCTCACTAGTATCTTCTTTATCTTCTACTTCTTCAGTAGAATCTTCAATTTCTTCTTTATCTTCTTGGTCTTCAACTTCCTCTGTTTCAATATCTGGAACAGTCATAAAGTCATCTAGACCTAAAAATTCAACTTCTGCCATTCTTCTTCTCCTTTAATATTTTATTTTGAACTAATCTGTGCACTCAATTGTTTTACAAGTGATTGTAGTTCTTTAATAATTTGTGTGTTCTTATCACAAGCTATTTGCAAATCACTTAATTGAGCTTTCAGTTTAGTATTTTCTTGTGTTAACAATATTACTTTATTATTAAGATCAATGATCTGTTCAGTTCTTTCATCTATCTCCTTTAAAAGACTTCTATTAGTCTCAATATAATAATCACTAGATTCTTTAGTAACTTCAAAAGATTCTTTCTTTCTCTTATATTTGCTTGTAATAAAGTAGGTTATAGTGCTTGTCACTAGAGACACTATTGCCATTATGATACCCTCTTTCATGTTTGTTTCTTTTTAGTGTCATACTTATTTTTATTTTCTCTAGCAACTTCTAAACTCTTATCTGCTTTATACTTTTCAGTTTGAGCTTTAGTTTCAACTTCTCTCTCCTTGATCCTTAGTTCTTCTCTCTTAAGATTATTAGTCTCAATAGCATTCATTTCATCTAGAGCAAGTCTATTCATCTCTAAGACATCTGGAACATTATTTTGATTAACATCCTTATCTTCTGAGAATCCTAAAGCAGAGATAGTAGCAACTTGAATCTTAGTTTGATTGTCTTGATCAATCTTATACTTATCTAATTCAAGTTTAGCTTGTTCTAACTGAGATTGTTGTTCTAGTTGAGCTTGGGCCATTTGTTGTTCAGCTTCTGCTTGCTGAGCTTGTCTTTCTTGAATTTCAGCCTCATCAATTTCAATTGTTCTTTGAATTTGAGCAAGAGACTTACTATTGAAGATCTTCATAATAGAAGAGAATGATAATGTCTGATTTTGAAGAGCTGCTTGAGCTAATGTATCTAGTTTTTGAGTTAATTCTAATGTATTCATAGAATTATCTACAACTAAACCATAATCTAACTCTGAGAATTGATCTCCATCAATTGTAACTAGTTCTCTGGAGTAATCATCTAAGATGAAGTTATACTTCTTACTAGTTCCTCTCATTGCAATCTTAGCAGTCTCTAATAGAGCTTCTAAGACTCTCTTCTTAACATCATCATGTATTAAGAACAATCTTTCAGTAATATATGTACTCTGTCTAACAGATGTTTGTACACCTCCCACTGTTTCAGAAGCTTGTACTGATCCTTCTCTTTGATCAGTAATACCAACAATCTTAGACATTTCATTTTTAATAAATTCCAGTAGTGCAATATGCTGTTGAATATAGTTACCAGTTTCTGCATCAATAACACCTGAAGTATTATTGTTCATAGAACCAGCAAGTTTACCTGTAGCAGCTCCTACATTACCTTCTTTAAATGAGTCTACAACTGCAATCTTATTAACATTTGCAAAATACATCCACTTATCAATCTCCCAATTATCAGGAATCATTGCTAAGTCTAATTTAAGTATCTTACCCATGTTAGTGGCAATTGCTTTGTTTAATCTGTCATGAACAGCATCATACAGATATTGAAATGGTTTCATCATATCCACTAATGAATAGACTCTTGATTCATTAAGGTTATAGACAGAACCAATAATGCCAAAGTGACATCTTGAAGGATTGGACATCCTATTGTATTGGATCTTTCTAGGTCTCATATTTATATAAATATCTTGACCTATCTTAGTCCCTTCCCATGCTTCATTGATCCATTGTTTTTCTGCTTCTTCTCCTAAAGCTTCATTTACTTGGTAATCTTCAGGATAATAGTCATAATATGGTTCTCCTGTTTCAAGATCATATTTCTTTACTTTAAGAACCAATCTTTTACTTTTCCAGAATATTCTGAGAACTCTAATATTTCCTAAATTATCATAGTAATTAGAAGATGGAGTAGTAGTTCCAGATTGAAAAGCAAAATCTAAATCAATGTTATTATCATCATAGTAAGAGAATCTTGGAACAAATAGTTTGGTGTCATCATAGAGGTTAAGACCTTCAGAAGAATCTGCAAATGGTGAATACTCCTCTAATTTCTTGACATCTTTATCTGTCAATTCATCATAGTAGTAGTCTAAGATTTTTCCAGGTTGCCAAAAATCATCTATGATTATTAAATCTGCATCTTCTATTTTATTAGAATATCCATTCTTAAATACATGAACTTTCCTAGGATTTAGTCTTTCTACAATAGGTTCTCCTGAAACTATATCACATTGATATAATTCCTCTCCAACTATCATAGCATCCATAAATCCATCATTAAACTTAATATCTAATTTAAGTTCTTTGTAATAATGATTTAATAATTGATTTGCCCTTATTTCTCTTATATCAGCCCAGTCATATTTGAATGAGTCAGAAAGTGATTTTAATTCTTTATCCAAGATAGATTCATCTTGGGATGCTTCTTCTAGGAGGGAAGAAAGTGCTTCTGTAAGCTCTTTCCTTTTCTTAATTTCTAATTCTGAAATAGCATCTGGATTAGTTATTATTACTTTAAAATCATATCTTCTTTCCTTCTCTTCTCCAGCTAGAACATTCAACTTAGAATTCATTATAGGATAGTGTTGAATATTACTAGGAATATAAGAGGCTTTGATATTATCAGGATTTAGAATTAACTTTAAATCATCTAGATGTAGTTTACCATTAATAAGATCATAATTAATTTTCTTATTAATGAAAGCTTTTCTAACAACAGAGTCAAAGAAGTAGGATCTCTTATCTGCCCAATCTACTACCCTTTTTCTCCATTCTTTACCCTTCTTAGAGAAAGGTAATTTTTGGTTAGGAAAACCACTAATAGTTAATTCCATATTTACTTGTTTTTAATATTGTGCAAAGGTACAATACTTTTTGCAAAAGTTTAAAGGTTTTATTTTAAAAAATTCAACTTCCTATAGCTAAATGCCATAATTCTTAGAGAAGAAAGGATCATTGCCTAGATAGTTTTTTCTAGGTCTCTTACCTTCAAATTGTCCTTCACCTGGAAGATACTTCATATTGTTCTCTCTTAGGATCATCAACATTCCTAAAGCAGATACTCTATCAGCATTTATATCTGGATTCCAAGTTATCAATTCTTTTAAGAGAGCTGTACCTCTAATCCTTTGTAGATTCTTAATAGTAACTTCTTTCTCTATTTCATTACCATTCTCATCTTTTACAATTTGTTTAGTCTTAATAGGCTGTAATAACCAGTCTCTAATTAATCTTCTAGCATAGGCATTGACTTGCTTACCTGAGTTGGTACCTTTACTATTATGAGTAACTACAAAATCTCCTATAAGATAACAATGATCTTGAGAATCTACAGTAACACATTTAGCTCTTTTCTTTCCTATATATTCTATTTTTCTAATTCCAGTTTTAAAAGCTCTATTTTTAGTAATTTTTTGTTTACCATACTTTCTAGATAATTTAAAAATAGGAGTATCAGTATATATCCTAATATTATAGACTAAGCCATAAGAATTAGAACTAATATTTAAATTACAATTTATTCCTAAACTTCTGACTAGAAATAAAACATCTTGTGCAAGTCTTTCTGATACTGTAGTATAACTAGAATTTCCATTATCTTCACAAGTTCCATCTGTGTCCATTAATCCTTTTAAAAGTTCTAGTCTAACTCTCTTAGAATTATATTTATAGAGATCTGGAATAAATTTAGTATGAGATCTTTTATCATATAAATCTAGCTCTTGTAAATGACTTTTAATATTGCTACACTCAATAGAGTGGTGCCTATCATCAAAAGTTTTATACTTAAAATTCAAAATATTTGAATATTCTTTAATATCTTGGATTGCTGAAGTAAAACTTATTTTATTTCTAGTAGCAGAGCCTAATGTTCCATCTCCTAGTAATAATCCTAAGAAATAAGGATCTATTTTAACTTCTTGTTCTTGATATTCAACTCCATTATTATTAGGAATATAATATAAAGATTCTTGATATTTGCCTTTAGACCTAAGATATTTAGACATTAATTCTGAAGTAGTTTTTATTTTTTCTAATCCATTATAGTCTATTACTTTCCAAAGATGATTACTAGAAGCTTCAATTGTTCTATCATCTTGTAAAGTTATTTTATAAATTTCTGTTTCATTGTCAAAAGGTATTTCTAAGACTTTAGTAATGCCTCCTTTTGTATCAAATAGATAATCTCCTACTTGAATTTCTTCCCATCTTTGAAGTCCTTTAGGAGTATAAACTAATTGATCATAAGGATGAGCTTTATTGCCATATAGAGATGATTTAACAAGCTCTATATCTCTTAAGATATCTGGAGTATCACATAGCATATAAGTACAATGATGATTAGAGAAATAGGTAAATAAACCTTTCTTATCATTCTCATAGTTAAGAGAGGCATTATAGAATAATGCTAATTTCCTACATATCTCATAGAAGTCATCAGCAAAATTAGGTCTACCTGTATATTCTGCTACAATCCTATCAGTGAACATGTCAAGGATAAATATTGAGGGAAGAGATACAGTTGTACTATGATCATCATCAACAGGGTCAATACCACCAATATACCTATAACTAGGCACCTTTCCATTAACTTCTTTAGGAAGTTCATATATTTCCAATGCACCTTTATGTCTATTATCTTTAAGAGGAAAGTCTCTAATAGGTTCTTCATCTGTTGGTCTAAATTGCACAATACCATTAGGATCTTGATATAATTCACCTACTAAATGTCCTCTGTTCCATTCAATTTTATTACTTTCAATATAATTCAAATGATCTGTTAAATCAGCAACAGGAAATAAAGTACCATCTCTTCTCATTACAGCTTCCTGTATTGACATAGGATGTTCTGCAATTCTCTGTGCAATAGTTGCAGGATCAGTACTATTATATTTAATAAATACTCTTTCCTTTACTTCTTCTAAGACTGCTTTAACTATATCTGAATTACCATCTTTATCATAACATCCCTTTCTATTCATGTATTCTCCTATGAATAGAATAGATTTAGATCCACCTGAAGTACCTTTATCAAATACATTAGGAACACCATATACATTGTATCCTAAAGGATTGTATATCATTTCTAATGCACCACTAAAATCAGAACCTTCAGTGTTATGTGTCACTATGCCATTTGCTATATAGGTATGAGTGTTATCTGCTGTAAGATTATAAATTGTTTGTAATCCAATATCTTCTATACTAATTATTTTCTCTTCTCTCTTAGAAGTAGGTATCTTTTTAGAAAATATTTCTTTTATTTTATTGAGTCTCTCTTGTTTTACTTTTGGATACAATTTTATAGAATTGCAGAAATTTAAAAGACTTACACTATCTGCAATTGTATATTCATAATAAGAATTTTTATCTAAAGGATTATTTTCTCTTGGTTTTCTTTCTCTTATTCTTCCATGTATTCCAAATTTAATAAGAAGTAAAGAAAGCATTTCTAATAATTGTTTTGAAGCTGAACTAACTGAAATCTCAGCTAAGTCTAATCCTTTAGCTTTTCTATAATATACATACCCATCAGTATCAAAGAATCCTCCTATAAGCTCAGACAATGCTTCTTTTGAATACTGTCCAATCTTAATTGGAAAAGTTTTTCTTAATTTAGTCTGTCTATAAATTCCTTCTTCTCTTAAGAATTTACAAAATCCTAAGATAGCCACCTCTTGGTATAGTTTACCTAACTTAGTTACATGCTCTCTTTGTACTGTACATTTAAAATTAGATTTGATAAAATCTAAGATTTCAGGTTCACAATTAGATAATCTAGTAACTTGATCTTTTCCATAACTTCCATCTCCTAGCAACCATCCAATAACTCTAGGATGTTCTGGAGAATAGTTTCCAAACAAAGGAATTTCTTCAATTATTTTAACTTTATCTCCAGGTTTTAGATCTTTTGCCTCTATAAATTTATCTTTCACTAAAATAGGATGATCTTTACTACATCTTAATGTTTTTCCAAAAGATGTAGTTATCTCTAAACATTCTTTCTTTTGAAGAGGTTGTATATAGGAAATACTCTCTTTAGAATATGTTTTAGTTTCTGCATTATATCCTATAATACCTTCCTCTTTTACTAAGTCTTCAATATTTTTAATCTCACCTGAATTAGTAAATATCTTAGTTCCAGCACAAACACAACCTCCAGTTCCTAAAGCAATAGCTTGACCAAAAGAATAACCTCCCTCTTCAACATTAGGTCTAGATGTATTCCAAGCATCTATAAAGCCAGGAAACATACCAAACTCCTCCCATACCATTAAGTGAGATCTCTTACCCCTGGCCTTATCTGAATCATTATTTAATGACAATCCAATTACTTCATTTCTTGTTCCTAATGATACATCCTTATTTTTAGTATCTTTATATCCCATTACCCAATGCATTTCTTGAGTAGAGGATTTTAATCTACTAGAAGGAAACTGTGTATTAAGAGCAAGAAAGTCAGTCATAGCCATTACCTTATTCAAAGTACCATCTTTCTTAAGATACTCAGTATTACTAGCTACAATAACAGATTTAACTTTTTCACTTACATCAATGTTTTCTCCTAAGACAAAGTTCCTAGTAGTCATAGATGCAACTTTAAAAGACTTTCCTTTACCTCTAGCTGCAATTAAAGCTGAATGATTACCTCCTTTATATTCATTATACATTCCACCATATCTAGCTTGATTAATATAATGAAAGAATATGTAATCTCCATCATAGAAGTCTGGAAAGTCTACAACTCTGTTTACTGCATTAGTATCTTTGATATTAGTTGTAGCTCTTTCAATTGGTGAGTAGTTGAGATAGAAGTAATGATAGCCTGTAATCCATTCTCCATCTGAAGGTCTCTTACAGCCATACCAACACTTTAATACTTCTTTCCTAAGCCACTTCATATATGGACTATTAGGATTACCATTAGGCCTTAAATTAGTATATTTACCATACTTCTTATAAGCCAATGCAGGTTTCCTAAAATAGTTCATATTCTCTAAGATATGGGGCTTAACTACATTTACTATAATCTTTCCATCTGAATCTCTTTCAAGATCCTTTGCATAAGGTCTATTAGGATCTATCATCCATCTTATGAATGGATAGTTAGTCAAATACTCTAATAAATCAGTTCTTTCTTCTTTTGATAATGATTCTAGAAACTCAGGTGTTAATTGTGTATTAACTGCATTAGTTTCCATCTGGTGTCATTCTAATTGTTTCTAGATCTTTAAATGCTTTAAATCCACTATCTAAGACAGTTCTATCTTTAGATGTAGTAGATTCTTCTTCAATTTCTGCTAAGACTTCTCTTTCAAGTTTCTTAAACTCCTTCAATAAAGGTCCAACTTGTTTAATAGAGTTGGCTGATTTATTGATTTCATTAGCATCCATTGTAGAATAATCTGCTGTTCTAAGATTCTGTGTAATCTTCCTAATAGCAACTCTAATGTCATCAAGAGCTGTTGAGAAGATAGTTACACTTAGTCTTAAATAGGTCTCCATAGCTTTTGCTACTGCTTCATCAGGTTTCCATTTCTTAGGAAGACCTATGTCAGTCTTAATAGCCTCCATTCTTTCATTAGGATCATCTATATAGAGATAATCAGATCTACTATCACAAAAGAAAAATATAAATGTCAATTCATTCTTAGCATTCTCTTTTGTTCTAGATTTATCTCTCTTAACAAGATCTTTAAAATCTAGTATGTTAAGAGCTTCAGGAGCTATTTCTACTTTCCAATTTTCTAATGTAAAAAGTTTCATATATAAACAAAAAAAGAGGAAGTATTAAACTTCCTCAATTATATACTTAACATCTGAATCATATAAGAAAAGAACTTCTTTACCTTCAGATTCTTCAACTGGCCATTCAACATAATATGTACTTTCCATTTCTTGTCTACTAGGATCAGGTTGAAATGCTTTAGGCTTTTGTTCTTTTCTAATATATTGTCTAGGACTAATAACTACTGTATCTCCTACTTTAAGATCTTTACATGCTGTAGATCCTACAGAGATAATAGTTTGTTTAATTTTAATTTGACCTTCCATTTGGTCTAAGAGATACAAACCACTTTCTGATTTACACTCTTCTTCAGTATATCTATCTGCTGTGGTTACAATAGCATTATAAATAGGTACAATCTTCTCCATTATTTCTTTCTTTATATTTTTTGTCATACACTTCTAATTTCTCTGAATTAACTCTCATCTTTCCTAAGAAAGGAAGAACAAATGAAGTTCTCTGTTGTTCTAATGGTTGATGAAAGTCAATATGATCTAGCTCATCTCTAATGAATTTAAACATGCTAAGATAGATATTCTCAGCTTGAGCTTGTGTAATATTAAATTTCTTAGAAGCCTCTCTAAATATCCTGTTCATGTTTAAACTGTATATTTAAATTAAGATCTTCATATTTATATTCATCATTAAAAAGAATTAAACTAGGATTAAATTCATTGTCAACAATAGCTCTCTTCTTCCTAATGGTAGATAAGATTGAAGCTAGAGACTTTTCAGAAATCCCTAGCTTCTCACATATAATTGGTTTATTGGATTTAACAATCTTAAATAGATTAGTGGTCTTCTGCATTCTACAGAGCCATTCTAAGACTATTAAAACTCTCTCTTCACTTTCAGTTAATTTGCTTATTGGTCTTATTATCTTTAGATAGTTTCTAAGAAAATCCTTTTCATTACTCACTATGGTTATCTTCCTGGATTTCATCTTTCTTAATTCCAAAAGCTACTTTAACTTGTTCTCTTAGGAGTTGATCAAATTGCTCATCCCAATTACCAATCTCTAGAGTTCTTAGAATAATCTCCAATCTAGAAATATTACCTAACTGTTGTTTTAAGAATTTATTCTCTTCATACAACTGCATTACTTCATTAACTGGATTCTTAGGATCACATGGCATAGATCCTTCATTACAATCATTGGCCTTAATTGCATTAACTCTCTCATTATCCTTAGGCTCTAGTTTAATATCTTTAATCTTCTTCTCCATTGTATTATTATTTTGTTATTTGACTTAATTTAATTGCCCACTTAGCAGGTCTTTCTACTTTAATTCCTTTCTCTTCTGCAAGAGATACCCATTTATAAAAAGGAAGTGATCTAATATTGTAATTACCACAACATCCACATACACTACCTTCTTTCTGTACACCTTTACTCATATAGTAAGATTTCTGAATATTCAGACTTAGACATTTGGTGCAATAATAAACAGGTTCTTTTTCTGTACACCAATCTGATCCCATTACTCTGCTCTATTAAAAAGTCTTTCCATATAAGAAACTTTAGTACCTTTAAATATTTTCTGATACTCTTGTGCAGCTTCTTTTCTTAATTTCTTTTCAATTATAGGATCCTTAGTTAAGGACAATCCTATATACATCATATAAATCACTTGTAACATATCTTTTCCATTTTAAATTAATAGTTTTGCAAAGATACAACATATCTTAAGAAAAACCAAATAAAATTGAAATTATTTTAATTTAATTCTCCATTATCTGTTTCTATAGGACTTTCTTTACTGTAACATATCTTCTTGTAAGTTAAGATGTGATTAGGACTTACTTCATAGTAGAAGTTATCTATTAAGACAGCTAGATACTGTCTGTTGTTGAATGTGATTAGTTTGGATTCTTTAACTTTCATTTTGGAAATTTCTTGCAAAGATAATTTATTTTTTAGAGAAATGCAAATTTTTGATAGAATTTTTGAGATTGAGATAGGGATATGGGGGAATGGAAAAATGAGAATGGGGACATATGATCATACTACAATAGCAAACATCCCCCTTCAAACTTTGGAGGATGCCTTATCCCCCCACTAAAATTGGAGAAGAAATTTTGCTAGGCAATTTGTCAAACAATTTAAATTCTAAAAATTATGGAAACATTTGAAGAGACAATTGCTAAACAGCAAAAAGAAATTGAGTCATTAAAACTAAAACTATCATTAGCTAATGAACAGATTGAGTTTCTGAATAAGCAAATTAAATCTTATCAGAATTTAATTCATATTAGCATTGGAATGTTAGATGAGTTAGATAGATGACTTCAATAGAGACATTTTAAGGCACTTTCATTGTTGAGTTGATAAAGTAATCCACTTAATATGTGAAAGTGTCTTAAATGGCTTATTTGGTGCCTTAAATTGCATTTTAAAGATATAGTTATGGAAAATGAAATTATTTATCCTATTTATAGTGATACTGAAGAGCAATTTGATGAAGTTGCTTGGGGATCCTATTGGAATGAATCTAATGATGATTGGTTATGGTAAAGATTTTAAAACTTATTGTCATTACAGTTATCTTAGCTGTGATGACATTATCACTGTTAGCTTATGGTGATATTCCTTATGTTTGGATAACTGTTGTTATTTTGAGTTGTCCATTGTTAAGATTTTTGATATTGTTTTATAGAAAATAGTGTTTAAATCAATTTTAAGGCATTTTTATTTGTCAGATGAGTAAATTATCCAGTTGATAGATAAAAGTGTCTTAAATTGAAGATTTAGGGCCTTAAATTGAATTTAAAATATATTCTCACTATGGAACCTGAACTTATTGATTTAATTAATGATTGGGGATTTGGTTGGTGATCAAGTCCTCAATTATCTTATTTTTAAGAAAAAGAAAGTAATACAAAGAAAAAGAATATTAATATATAATAATAATTCTTAAGAGATAGTATAATAATAGAATATAATATTAAATATAATATATATATAAGCTAACTATAAGCTAATATGACATGGCGTTCTTTGGGTAGAC
>ENA-OOZG01000354-OOZG01000354.1-human-gut-metagenome-genome-assembly--contig:-NODE-354-length-38960-cov-6.040509_pt1 | contig 38960 bp, 32 predicted proteins | sample MGYA00241706_ERZ501384 | MGnify/ENA primary metagenome ERZ501384 (study PRJEB25962, sample SAMEA2042742) | human gut metagenome | biome: human gut; feature: human-associated habitat; material: faeces...
TATCCGTTTGCCCTATGATGCACCGCCATTGTCCTGCGGGCTTTCTTTGTCAAAGAACTAGAAAAGGCACCGTATGGAAAGGGGAACAGCACACGATGCCTACGTTGAATCAGGTCAAGTCAAAATCAAGGATAGCAATTATCAGTTTTGCTTCCAGACGATTGCGCAGTTCTTCATCAACTTGCAGACGAGGATAGCCGTCAGAGCCATAGCTCGTCCGAGTTGACAGTGCAGCAATGTAGCTAGAATAATGCCGGACTACCCGGCTCACTGCTTCGGCGTCTCCTGCAACAGCGGCAGCGATTATCGGGTAAGGAAGCAGCGATGCCCGTGTGTGCGCAGATTTAGTCATCCGCTTCACCTCCCATCAGCTTTTTCAGCAGCCGATAGGCTTTATACCTGCGAGTATTGACCGTTCTTCTGGCCATGCCCATGCACTTTGCTATCTGTTCGTCTGTCATCCATAGAAACCAGTGCATCATAAAAATTTCCCGGTCTTTTGGTGACAGCCGTAGAAGTGCTGTGGCCAATCGGTCGTTCTCGATTAGCACAACAGCATTTCCCACGGGAAAAGCCGTATACTCCCATGAGTAACGATCGTAAACTGCAAGCTGGGCCACATCTGCCTCGGACAGTTCTTCCAAAGATGCAAAACGTTTTTGATGACGGCTGATCTGCCGATAGCCGTTACATGCCTCGCATTTCAACACCTTTTTGCAGTAGCTGTCAAAGGCGTGCTGCTTGTGTTCGTAGTAGCGGTTTGGTTTCAAGTTTTCACCTCCCCTCGTGCTGGGAGGCAGCTCTTTTCTTCCCCTTTCGCTCACTACTCGTTCACCAACGGGTTCATTTGGCTGATTTTTAAGATTGGTATGAAAATTTTTCCTGCCGTTCATAGAATTGTTCCTTTCGTTCTGTTCGGGTTTATAGGCCGGAGCAAAACGAGGCGGAGAACGGCATCCGATACCCAATCGTAGGTTGTAAAAATGCGGGGCTTTATCGGATGTGAATTGAAGTATATAAAAAGCGAGCCACAACTCACTTCTATGAGTATGGCTCGCCCCTACGTTATTTGAATATTTTTTTAATTGGTGTTAGGGCTTTTCGAGTGGGCGGTAAGCCCCATTTTATTTTGCGCTCCTTTATTTTGATACTCTTATCCATATAGCTCTTTGCTTCAAATTATGAGCTATAACTCACATAATGTGAGTTGCATGGCTATTTATATGAGCGATAGCACACCCTACAATGAGGTAGAGGTGATGTATAGTGAACAATCCTCTTGACTTGTTTGCATGGAAAGTGCGGTCAGAACGCAAGCGACAGCATTTGACACAGAGAAAATTGGCTGAACGGCTCAATATGAACGCCCGTACAATCATAGATTTGGAAACCTGCCAGAGTAACCCCAAATTTGAAACGGTGGCTCTTGTCGCCAAAGAGTTAAATATCAGCGTGGATGCTGCCATTTTTCCAGACATGGTAAATCAGACGGTTTCAAAAACAGTTGTAGACTTCTTTGCCGGGAAAAGTGAGGCGGAAATTGAAAAATATATTGCGCTTTGCAAACAGGCGGAAGCATTTCAAAAAGACGAATAACGCGGCCGGATATATCAATCCCGGCCGCGTTATTTTTTACCTATTTGTTTCTATGCGGACGGATTATGATATACGCACAATGGAACCTCCGCATCGCATACGCTGAATTTTGTTAAGCAAGGCTCCATCCAGCCGCATTCTTTCGGATGTTGACAAACTCCTGATAAATGCCGGGCTGCTTCAAAAGTTCTTCGTGCGTGCCCTGCTGTGCAATCTGGCCGTTGTCAATGACCAAAATCTGATCGGCATTCTGGATGGTATTCAGACGGTGGGCGATTACGAGAAGTGTCTTGCCCTTTACCAGTTCCGAGATGGCCTCCTGAATATAGCTTTCGTTATCAGTATCTACGCTTGCGGTAGCTTCATCCAAAATGATGATAGGGGCATCTTTCAAAATGCAGCGTGCAATCGAGATGCGCTGCTTTTCACCGCCGGAGAGTGTAGCACCGCCTTCACCAACTACGGTCTGGAATCCATCAGGCAACGCCATGATGAAATCATAGCAGCGGGCCTTCTTAGCAGCTGCATAGACTTCTTCCTCTGTGGCGTCCGGTTTGCCTATGCTGATATTGTTGTAAATGGTATCTTGGAATAAGTACACTCGCTGGAATACCATGCTGATCTGCTCCATCAGCTCTGCCAAAGGCACGTTCCGAATGTCCATACCTCTTATTATTATGCTGCCAGATTTTACATCCCAAAGCCGAGCCAGCAAATTGGCAATAGTAGACTTTCCGCTGCCAGAAGGTCCGACTAAAGCAGTCATAGAATCTTTCTTCATGGCAAAGCTGATATGATGCAGAACTTCTTTGTCCTGATAAGCAAATACAACATCGTTAAACTGAACTTCTGGCTGTCCCGGCTGTGCCTGTGCAGGAAGATGCTGCTTGCCCGTGTCGGGAAGTTCAGGCTCATTTAGGACTGCTTCAATGCGGTCAAGAGCTGCATTCATAACGGTAAGGCGAGATGCTTCCCCATAAAGAGCTTTCAGCGGTCCAAAGAGGTCAAACACAAACAGCAGAACACCAAGCACATAGGCCAGCGGAAGTGCGCCGCGCTGTTCCAATACAATCGACAAGCCGAAAATCGCCGCAATACCAATGCCGTAAAGGATATTCAGACTCATTGTCCATGGTGTCATTTTCTGCTCAAAAGCAAGGGAGGTGTTTCTGGAACGCTGGAAATTGTCAGTCAGTTCTTCTGATTTTTCGCCCAGCAGGTTGTAGCTCTTGATGACGCCAATGCCCTCCACAAAGGATAGCACCGCATCGGTCAGCCGTTCGCTCTGCTCCTGCCGCTCTGCGGCCTCTCGCAGGGAAACCTTGTTCATTCCTTTTGACACCAGCCATGCCAGAACCGTGACTGCGGCAGCAATCAAACCAAGCTGTACGTTCAAATAAAACATGAATACCAGCAGAATCAAGGAGGACAGCAGATAGCCCATCATGTTGCCCAGCGTACTCATAGCGACTTCTTCAATGAATACCATATCCGTGCTAAGAACAGAGCTGATTTTGCCAATGTTGCCGGAAGTAAAATAGCCCATCGGAAGTTTCCGCAGATGGCTGCCCAGTTCCATGCGTTTATCCGCAAACATCAAATATCCTGCGGCACTTTGCAGGCTGTCGCTGAGGTAATGAACAAGCATTTGCACCAACACTGCTGCGGCAAGTCCAAGGCCGATATAAAGGCAAGTCTGGCTGGTCAGTGTGTCAGCTGCAAAGCGGCTTAAAACTACAAAGGCAAGAACGATTGGCATTTTTGACAAAATGGATTCCAAAAACGCACAAACGAATGCACCTTGAATACGGCCTTTATAACGGCCGGAGAGTTTCAAAATTCTTGAAAACATCGCAAACATTTAGGCTCCCTCCTTTGCAGTGTGTACTTTCCATTCGGCACTGTCCTGTGCGGCTTTCCACAATTTCTGATATTCAGGGCAGGAGCGAATCAAATCCTGATGCTTACCCGCTGCTACCAATTTTCCGTGGTCGATGACACAAATTTGATCGGCATTCATAATGGCGGGCAGTTTGTGAGCAATCACCACGAGGGTCTTGCCTTTTACAAGTTCTGCAATGGCTGCTTCCATCTTTTCTTCATTTTCGGGGTCAGCATAGGCTGTTGCTTCATCAAGAACCACAATGGGGGCATCCTTTAAGATTGCTCGCGCCAGAGAAATACGCTGACGCTGACCGCCGGAGAGCATTTTTCCGGCATCGCCTGCCATGGAGTGAATGCCCTGCGGAAGTTTTTCAATGAACTCCATGCACTGAGCTTTCTTTGCGGCCTCTATTACTTCTTCATCCGTTGCAGTCAACCGACCGAGCCGGATGTTTTCCAGCAGAGAAGTATTAAACAAATACTGATCCTGCGCCACATAGGAGATACGACTGTTCAATGCTTCAAGGCTCATATCGCAAAGTTTCTGTCCGCCGATGGAAATGCTGCCCTTTTGCGGGTCATAATAGTGAATCAGCAGTTTTGCCAAGGTACTCTTGCCTGAGCCAGATTCACCGACAAGAGCAGTTTTTTGTCCAGCCTTTGCCGTAAAGGAAATATCATGGAGAACTTCATCCTCAACCACCGCGGGCTTTCCATCCGGGCTGGGCTGTGTTGTCTGGTAAGCGAAAGAAACATGGTCGTAAGTAATGGTGTCATCTATTCCATGGAATCTATCATTCGTCTGCTGAAGTTCCGGCGCATCCAACACCTGCTCCAATGCGGAGATTTTATAGTTGAGCTGGGGCATGGTTGGCAGAAAGCCAAGAGATTTCAGCAGCGGCATACCGATACTCAAAGAAAGACACAGCACCAAAATCAAATTGGGCAGAGCCGACCAGCCGCAGAGGACAAACCATGCACCCACAGGCAGGGTCAGGATGATGGTACAAGGAAGCAGGCTGCTGTAAATCGCCATCCACGGCCATGCCGCCCTATACCATGCCAGTGTATAGTTCCGATAATCTGATATATCTTTGCGGAACCGTTCGTAAGAATCTGCGTCTTTATTGAAAACCTTGACGACTTCCATACCGTTGATGTACTCAATAATGGTATTGTTCATCTTTTGCCCGGCCATATAGTAAGGTCCCATTTTCTTCATACCAACGGAATACATCGTCATCATGGCAACTAAGCTAAGCGGAATGGATGCCAAAGATAACAGTGCCAGCTTCCAGTCTACAAAGAACATTGCCACATAAACTGCAATGGGAACCATCAGGTTGGCGATGCCCTCCGGCATAGAGTGTGCCAGCAGAACTTCCAGACTGTCTACATCGTCCACGAACAGCTTTTTCACGGTGCCAGTGCCTTTGTCCTGAATAACACCCAGCGGCAGTTTTTCAAACCGTTTTTGCAGAGCCGTCCGCAGGCGGAGCAGCGTGTCATAAGCTGCTTTATGAGAGAGATTCAGGCCCCAGCCATAGAAAAGAGCTTGCAGCACCAGACATACCAAGACCAGTATGACATGCTGGATGATAAAGGAAGCAGTGATTGCCTCCCCCATGACCAGCGGTGCAATTACCTGATATGCCAGCACAAAGGGAAAAACACCCAGCAGAACACTGACCAGCACGATGGCTGTTGCAGCATAGAGGCCTTTTTTATGAGGTCCGGCATATTCAAATACTTTTTGGAACATAAGTCCAACCTCCTATCATGTGAAATATTTTTCAGAAAGAGATTTCAAAACCGTTGGTGATAACTGCTGATTTTGAATTGTTCCATCATCATCCAGCTGCACAACCTCTGTGCAGGTACGGACAATAAATTCAAAATCATGAGAAACCACGAACACGATTACCCCGGAATCGGAAAGTTGTTCAATCAGCTTGCTGACACGCACCATAGAATCATAATCCAAGCCGCTGGTGGGCTCGTCGAAGTAGATTACGGGGCTGTCCTTTACGATTGCCACTCCAATGGTAACCCGTTGTTTTTGACCGCCTGAAAGCGACGCTGGGTGTCTTTCCCGATAGTCCGACAGTTCCAATGCGTTCAATACTGCATCTATTTTTTCTTTGCAATCTTCCTGCATTCCAAGGGAAAGTTCTTCTTCCACGCTGCTGGCAAAGAGTTGATAGTCTGTATCCTGCATAACAAGATAGGAAAGTGACCGCCGCTGCCGGGGTGTGAGCTTTTTTCCATCAAGACGAACTTCTCCATGCCGCTGTTTCAACAGGCCAGTCAGAATAGACAGGAGCGTTGTTTTTCCGGCACCATTATGGCCTAAAATGCCTATCACGTCCCCTGAATGAGCTTCAAAGCTGACATTTCGGAATACATCCGGTCCTTTCTTGTAGGCAAAGCCTAAATCGTGGACTTCTAGTAAGTGCGTTGTATTTTGAGAATGCGACTTTTCCTGATAATGCTCTGCATCACGTTCCGGGTATGCGGTCCGCAGACCATAAGAAATTCGTGTTTCTTCGGGCAAAGAGCAAAACTGTTCCCTTGTGAACTCATGCTCAATTTTTCCATTCTGTATCAGAAAAGCTCTGTCAATCAAATCTCGCAGATAGTAAAAGCGGTGTTCTACTACAAAAATGGTATAGCCGGCACTCTTGAGCTTTTCCATGATTTCAGCAAGCCGTTTGGTGGCGGCATAGTCCAGATTGGCCGATGGTTCATCAAAGATGTAGACCTTTGGGGCAAGCGCATAAACAGAGCCAATCGCAATCTGCTGTTTTTCTCCGCTGGATAACGCAAAAATACTTCGATTCAGGTATTCGACCAACTCCAATTCTTTGACTGCTCGTGCAATCCGGTCAATGGTTTCCTCACGGGCCAGTCCGAGATTTTCACAGCCGAACGCCAATTCTCGTGTGGTATCGGTCATAAAAAACTGTGAGCGTGGGTCTTGAAAGACAGTTCCTACCTGTCCGGCCAGTTCGGAGGGCTTCATTTCCAAAAGCGAATGTCCATCCATAAGCAGATCGCCTTTAATTTCACCGGGGTAAAAATGTGGAATAAGTCCATTGAGGGAACGAATCAACGTTGTCTTGCCGCAGCCACTTCGCCCGGTCAGAAGAATAAACTCGCCGGTCCGTACAGTCATGTCAATGCCGCGGAGGGTAAAATCTTTGCTTTCTTCATAACGAAAGCTGAAATTCTGGAATGAGATCATCGTCATACCCTCCACAAAATGATTTTGCCGATTTGGGTCTGGTCAATAAAAAGCAGTCCGACCAAAAAGAGGATACCAAGCAGTGATACCACAATTTCCGGCCATGCAAAACGAATCGGGCGCAGTGCATACCGCTTACATTCCAATTCCAGACCACGCGTTGTGCCGGAGGCCGCCAGTTCATCGGTAACTTTCAAGCAGCGCATCAGCAACGGTATCAAAATGTACTCTATGGTTGCTAATGGGTGACATACCCGCTTCCACACTGTATCGCTGATACCGCGAATATCCATTGTGCTTCGGATTTGCCGATATTCAATCCGTAGGGTAGGAATATAACGGAACATGACCACAAGCGGAATCGTAACTGCCTGCGGCAGCCGCATTCTTTGGAGGGCTACCATCAAGTCATCCATATAAGTGGTCCGCAATATCCAGAGCCCCATCATTACAATGGGAATCAGTTTCAGAACGGTCACGCCAAATACGCTCATAATCACGCTCAAAACTGGAACTTGCACATAGCGGAGCAAGGCATTAAGATAAGCCACAACGATATAAGTTATTATCATTTTTGCGGCCCATTTTCCGCCATTACCTAAGGCAATGAACAGCCCATAAACCAGCATGAGCGCAAGGCTGACCACTTCTCCGGCCAGAAAATAACTGACAAAACCGATACAGACTAAGAGAAGAATTTTGCAGCGCGGGTCCAGAAGCGCAGTTCCATGAAGGGGCTGTCGCTCAATAATTTGTTTGATTTGTTTTTCATCCATTCTGATGCCTCCTTATCAACAGCAGAGCGCGGGACTACTTCCAGCCCCGCGCTCTGAAATCAGGCAGCCCGTTTGCCTGCGTTTGTATGATGGATTTTCAGGGGGCTGTTCTTGTTATTTTACAGAAACGAGTCCAGCCTTGATGAAATGCTTTTTCAATGCTTTCTGGCCGATAAATCCGCCAATCAGGCCGCCCACCAGTCCAGCAGCAACAATGACTACCAGCATGGGAACAGAAGTGATATTGAGCATTCCCTGAATGTACTCCGGGGCAATATTGTTTTTCTCCATTGCGCCAACAAACGCACTTTGAAGAAATTTGATGGGGCAGATAGCACTAAAAGCAAAAATAGCACTGAACAGCGCATAGGCCGCCATCATGGACTTCATTGTGATTTCATTTCGGCCCATGATCAGAAAATCGCAGATGACACCGCCAATTACCAAGCCGATGGGAATGAACCAGAAAGCACCTACCAGCAGGAACAGGATAGCCTGAATTGCGGCACAAATGGTAAACACGCCTTTCTTCGGAACTTTGGCCAGCAGAAGCATCATAACGATGCCATTCGGAATAGCCACAACGGACGGATAAAACACGTTGGTCACTGGGCCAGCCACGCTCATAATAGTGCTGATAATCATGCAGATAATCCACATGAGCGCTGTCAGGATGCCAATGAGAATAAAGTCTTTCGCATTCAACTTTTGTTTCATTTTTATGCCTCCTCGCTTTTATCGGAAAATAAAAAATGCGATGTGGTTATTTGAAGCTAACCACATCGCAAATTGTACCAATTTAGATTATCAAATCCAACCCAAAACCTACCCGTTTTGACCCAAAAACAGTCAGAAGCTACTTTTTATGGGTATCAAATCGGCTTTCACGGTAGTTCTTTGGCGCCACACCATATCGCTTTTTGAAAGCGGCGGCAAGATTGCTGGGCTTTCCGTAGCCAACGATTGCTGCAATCTCGCTTACATTTCGGTCCCCCTCCAATAGCAGCTGTGCTGCCTGTGTCAAACGCTGTTCAATTATGTATTGATGAATAGGCATACCATAAAATGATGAAAAACCGCGTGTCAATTTTGTTGTGCTTAAATGCACCAGATGGGAAAGTTCTTCACAGGATGGGGCAAACGCAAGCTGACTGTCTATAATCCGTTTAGCTTCCATAATGGCAGTCCGTTCCGTTCTGGACATGGAAACATTTTTTCCCATTAGAATATCCAATTCAAGGACTTCGCCTAAATAAATAGACAATAGCTCCAGAAGTTTTCCGTCAAGATATAAGTAACCCAATCCTCCACGGTATTGTGTAAATTGGCTTGTTTCCGCTAGAATTTGTTCCATGATGGGGGTCACAGGAACTTTTGAAATGCCATCAAGAAGTTTCTTTTCGTAAGCCGTTGCTTCCTGCCCATCAAAATAATCTGTGAGCAGCTGCGAGAAATAGGCAATCGGAATTTTTATACTCTTAAATGAAAAATTGCTATCCTTTTTATAGCAGGCATATTCGGTTCCACCATGTCCCGCATAGATACAGGATTCATTTTTTTGAATCGTAATGGAACGCTTTTCATCCATGATGCCCCAAGAGATTCCATCATTCAGGCAGAAGATAATCTGCATATAATCTTTACTGACGGTTCCTTGTACATTCATATCCGACTGGTAACACATTTGCCAATCCGAAAAGATGATGCCGTGCTTGATTTGGGTCTGTGCAATTCGTCCTTTCCCCATATCAGACGGAATATCCATTGAAATCGTTTGGGGCGAATTGGCTATCAGGTCGTTGTATAGCTTACCAAGATAGTGACTTCCGTGCGTCATAGGATGAGGTTCACCTCCCATTTTGGTTAGTCTGCGCTAATTATGATACTTTATTTTTGCATCACAGTCAAGATGTAGCCAAAAGACAGGGTTTGAATTGTAGTATTAGTAGAGGGGACGGTTTAGGGGAGAACTTACAGAGCAAGCATAGGAAGTGTGTACCCACTTCCGTATTTTGCTCTGCAAAACAGCTTGTTGGGAAGTGTCCCAAACCCTCAAAACGGAAAGGAGAGTAAAACGAATGGAAGGCAGAAAACGAACCGTGCAGGTCAAATTTTATGTGACGGAAGAAGAACGGAGGTTGATTCGAGAAAAAATGAAATTGATACCAACCCGGAATATGGCCGCCTATCTGCGAAAGATGGCGATAGATGGTTATGTTGTCCACATCGACACCACCGACATCCGGGCGCAGACCGCCGAATTGCAGAAGATTGGTGTCAACGTCAATCAGATCGCACGGCGGCTGAACAGCATGGGGCCGCTGTACACACAAGATGTTGCGGACATCAAAGGAGCGCTGGCACAGATATGGCAGTTACAAAGATACATCCTATCAAGTCAACGCTGAAAAAGGCACTGGACTACATCGAGAATCCAGCCAAGACGGATGAAAAAATGCTGGTGTCCTCCTTTGCCTGCTCCTATGAAACCGCCGACATCGAATTTGAACTGCTGCTATCACAAGCCATGCAGAAAGGCAACAATCTGGCCCACCACCTGATACAGTCTTTTGCGCCGGGCGAAACCACGCCGGAGCAGGCCCACGAGATTGGCCGGCAGCTTGCAGATGAAGTCCTGCAAGGCAAATACCCGTATGTGCTGACCACGCACATTGACAAAGGGCACGTCCATAATCACATCATCTTCTGTGCTGTGGACATGGTGAATCAGCGAAAGTATGTTTCCAACCGACAAAGCTATGCCTACATCCGGCGCATCAGCGACCGGCTGTGCAAGGAACATGGCCTGTCCGTGGTAATGCCCGGTCAAGACCGGGGCAAGAGCTATGCCGAGTGGGACGCGCACCGCAAGGGCACGAGTTGGAAGGCGAAGCTGAAAGCTGCCATAGATGCAGCCATCCCGCAGGCCAAGGATTTTGACGATTTTCTGCGGCTCCTGCAGGAGCAGGGCTACGAGGTAAAGCGTGGCAAGTATGTTTCGTTCCGTGCGCCCGGACAGGAACGGTTCACCCGCTGCAAAACACTGGGAGAAGCCTATACCGAGGAAGCTATTACCGAGCGCATTAAAGGACGGTCCGTGGAACGGAAGCCCAAAGAAAACCATAAAATTTCACTGCGGATTGATTTGGAGAACAGCATCAAGGCCCAGCAGTCCGCAGGGTATGAGAAGTGGGCAAAACTCCACAATCTGAAACAGGCTGCCCGGACGCTGAACTTTCTGACGGAGCATGAAATTGATAGTTACCCGGATTTGGAAAGCCGGGTGGCCGAGATCACCGCCGCCAGCACCGAAGCTGCCGCCGCATTGAAAGCAGCAGAGCGCCGGCTTGCAGAAATGGCCGTGCTGATAAAGGATGTCACCACCTGTAAAGAACTGCGCCCACTGTTGCAGGAGTATCAGCGGGCTGCTGACAAAAAGCAGTTCCGACGTAAGCATGAAGGAACCTTGATTCTCTATGAAGCAGCGGCGAAAGCTCTAAAAGAGCAGGGCTTTCAAAAGCTGCCCGACCTCTACGCCCTGAAAAACGAGTATAAGCAACTGGCCGAGCAGAAAGACCAGATGCAGCGGCAGTACAATGATGCCAAACGCCAGATGCAGGAGTATGGCATCATAAAGCAGAATGTGGACGGCATTCTGCGGACAGCACCGGGAAAGGAGCAGATGCAGGAACGGTAAATCTGCACAAAATATTGTTCGGATTTTTGAATCCCAAACGCTTAGACCGGGTGGCGTTTCCGCCCGAAATCATGTAAAATAGACTTAGACAACGAAAGCGAGGAACCCTCTATGGCAGAAGTGAACGATAACGGCTCTATCCAGCTTTTTGAAGATCAGAAAATCCGTACTGCATGGGATGCAGAAAAGGAAGAATGGTATTTTTCGATTATTGATGTTATTTCTGTTTTAACTGGAACAGCCAATCCACGGCGATATTGGAGTGACCTGAAGCGTAAGCTGAAAGCTGAGGGGGCAAATGAGTTGTACGAAAAAATCGTACAACTGAAAATGTTGTCCTCTGATGGAAAACGGTACAAGACAGATGTCGCCAACACCGAACAGCTTTTGCGTATCATCCAGTCCATCCCGTCCCCGAAAGCTGAACCGTTCAAGGCATGGCTGGCAATGGTGGGCAAGGAACGCATCGAAGAAACCATCGACCCGGAGCAAGCTATTGACCGTGCGCTTGATACCTATTTGAAGAAAGGCTACTCCGAAGAATGGATTCACCAGCGGCTTTTGGCAATCCGCATCCGCAACGAACTAACGGACGAATGGAAGAAGCGCGGAGTGCAAAAGGGCAAGGAGTACGCCATCCTGACCGATGAAATCTCCCGCGCATGGTCCGGCATGACCACGGGGCAGTACAAGCGGCTGAAAGGTCTGACAAAAGAAAATCTCCGGGACAACATGACCGATTTGGAACTTGTGCTGACCATGCTGGCGGAAGCATCTACCACGGATATTTCCAAAACTGCAAAGCCACAGACCTTTGAAGAAAACAAGCAGGTTGCCAAACGCGGCGGCAAGGTGGCCGGCATTGCGCGGCAGGCTCTTGAAGCGGAAACCGGCAAGCCTGTTATCACAGAAAAGAATGCGTTTGACTTCCAGCAGCTTGTGACCGACATTGTAGAAGATGCCGCCGAACTGCCGGAAAATCCCACCGAGAAAAAAGATAAAGACTGATACATGAAAAATAGCCGGACACAGCAACCCCAAGGCCACCGTGTCCGGCTATTTCTGTGTTGACAATGGCACATTACTTTCACTGAAAATAATGTGCCATTGTCGAGCTGGCGGTATTATTCACCCGTAAAATCGAATCTCTGTCCGTCAAAGTCAGCATCGGTCATTTGTTCCAATTTTGCAATGGTGCTGTTTGCCAGTTGCCGCATTTCTGTGTCCATATCCGGCAGGACAGCCATCATCCGTGCCATCGTGCGGCGGCGGTCGGAAGTATGGTACATACAGATCAAATTTTCTTCTTCTACACTGAAATTCATGTGTCAGACCTCCAATTCCTTTGTCTTTTCCCGTGGCTGCGTTTGCTTGCTCTGCTCCTTTTTTGCGGCATCCAGCTGTGCCCGGATGGACGGCTTTTTCGGTTTTGCGGCGCGGGACTTCTTGGTTTTCGGTGCCTTTTCCTCGGCCTTGACTGCGGCGGCAAGGTCCGTCAGAGAAATTTGTTCCCCGGCTTTTGCTTTTGCCTCCAATTCGCCCAGAGAGGGCGCATTGTTCAACACACCATCAATCATATTTTCGTTTTGTTCCGTGGAAAGTTCTGCGGTGCGCAGCGGATTTTCTCGCAAGAACTCCGGCACCTGCTGGAAGCCCACACTGTCGCAGTAGTGGGCGGTGTCCTGCCCATTCTGGTGCAGCACCACCACATCCGAAACAGACAGCGAGTGTCCCTTGAAATCTGCCGGATAGTCCACATTGAATGTGCGGTAGATGTCCTCCAACGTGGTGCCAGCAGTCAGCGGCGCGGCGTATACTTCCGTATAGTTGGCCTTGTCCACGGTCAAACCGGCAGCCTGCAGGCGGTCGTAGGGCTCAAAACGGTAATCGCGGGTGGAATCTTCATTGCGCAGCTGGTAGATGGAAAAGCTGTCCTGCTGCGGTGCTTCAAAGCCTGCCGCTGCGTATTCCTCTAAGGTCATTCCGGCAGCAGCCGCTTCCTGCGCGATCTCGGCCTGCACCTGCGCCTTGTAATCCTGCAAGCTCTGGTCAAAGTCAGCCAGCTTGGGCGGTTCCGGCAAGTTATACTGGCCTTGGTTGAGCAGCGGGCGGCAGTCCTGCACATAGGCCACAACAGCGTTGTAATAGGCCGCCTGTTCCGGCGAAATGTTCTGCCCCTCCTGCAAAGCGGTGGCGGCGGTCTGCTCCATAGCGGAAAGATTGCAATGTTGTTTGAGGTACGGGATAAACTCGGTCAGCACCATTTCCCGCTCTGCCTTGTCTTGTTCCCACGCTTCCGGGCCTTTGTTGTGCAGAACAAAATTTTTCCAGTTCTCGTCCTTGGCGTAGTATTCGTGGTAGTTCTGGATATGCTGAACCAAAGAACCCTCTCCATCACCAAAATCCTGCCGTCCCTCGTAGTTGTCGGGCTGGCCGTTCAGGGTAAAATCAATACGGAATGCGGTCTTGTCGTACCAGCCGCCCGTGTAGCCGTCCTTTTCCCGGTCCGTGTGCTGGGCGGTGTCCAGTTCTTCAAAGACGCGGTTTGCCACGGACAGCGGCATGATTTCGCCGTCCTGCAGCTTGTCACTTTCGCTCCAAAGAATTGTGACCGTAGGTTCTGCGGCGGGGTCTGGAATTTTAACGGGTGCGGGAATTTCGTTGGCCTTTTCCGCCGCCTCTTGGAACGCCGCCAGCTTGTTGCCCAACAGGACTTCTGACACTGCGGCTGTCTGCCCCAGCAGATTAAGTGCTTCCTGCCCGGCATCCGGCAGGGTCAGACCGGGCGCGTCCAGCTGGCCTCCGTCCAGAGCCTTATTATCCGGGCCATACAGGGTGTAGTCATAGCCGGAATCGCAGGTCTGGATGAACAGCGTATTGCCGTTGTCCAGCGCAAATGCAGCCTCCTGTGCAGTGGAAAGTTCTGTTTCCCGCTGCTGGCGCAGTTCTGCCAGATGTTCGTCCAGCGCAGAGATCAGCTCATGGGCCGCGCTGCGAATAATTTCCAGAGAGGCTTTCAACTCGGCCAGTTCCCGGCCCGAACTCCACCCGGCCACATAGCCAAAGGAATACTCGGACGTGTCCAGCCCGTAGTGCTGGCAGACGGCATAGGCCACGCTTTCGGCCTGCACCTCGCGGGTGCGGCTGTCGGGACGGTTGGCCTGCTCAATGGCCGGGGCTTCCGGGTCGATGGCGTGGAGCTTGGAATGGGCGATCTCGTGGATAGCCGTCTTTAGGGTCTGTAATTCGCTCATGCCCTCCTGAATGGCGATCCGCTTTTCCGTCAGGTGGTAGTAGCCGTGGGAACCGCCCGGAATGTCCTCAAAACCAATGGGAACCGGGGAGGTCTGTTCCAGCGCCTTGAAAAATTCCCCGTAGCGTTCCACGCTGCCGGTCAGTTCTTCCACGCCGATAGATGGCAGCGGTTCCCCCTCGGTCTGGCTCACATCAAAGACGGAAACGATCTTAAAGGCCGGAACCTGTATTTCCTGTACTTCGGTAACAGGCTTTCCGTCCTTACCCATCACCGGCCTGCCCTGTGCGTCCAGCTTTTGCACTTCCTTTTTCGCCTTGAACGGGGCCGGGGCCAGTATCTTGATGGCCTTTTCGCCTTTCTTTACATTGCGGTGAAAATCATCCCGCCACTTGTTGTAGCCTGCCACAAGCTGTCCGCCCTGCATGGCGATCAGGAGGGTATTGTTGAAGCTGTAACTGTGGAACTTGGACATGGTGGTGAGATAGGCTTTGTAGCGTTCACTCTCGAAAAGCTCCTGTATGCCGGTTTCCAGCCGGTCGGTGATCTCTTTCATGCGCTCGGCGCTGTTCTGGCCGTTTAAGAGAATGGGGGTGACAGGCTGCGGGGCCTTTGCGGGGGTTGCCGCCTCCGGCTGCACCTTGCTTTCCTCCCGCAGAATTTCCGGCGCAGGATAGGCCATCACCCGGTATTCCTCCGGCACTGGCTGACCCTCATGGACGCGCTGCCATTCGTCGCTGGTTCGCAGGATATAGCCGTAATCGGTAAAGGTTCCCTGTTCCTCGTTGGCGATAAAACTTCCCAGCCGGTCGGTGTCAATGGCCGGTTTCCACGGGTCGGGAACGACAAACAGCCCGGAATCATTCAGATAATATTCCCCCAGACTGCGGTTGTCCTTGGCGTTGATTAAGACAAAACAATCGGTGTTTTCAGCGTAGTCCAAAAGCTGCCCGATGGTCTGCATTTTCGCCGGGGACTGCATGACGGCGTTCAGCTCCGCAAGCTCCACGGCGTCCAGCTTTTGAAGCTGGGCAGCAAGGAAGTTCAGTTCGTCCACGCTGGCTGTCTTGATTAAGTCCTCCGGCAGTTCCAGCGGTTTTCCCTCCGGGGCGGAAAAGTCGCCAATGAACAAGTCCTGCTGGTTGTCGGCGGTGATATGGATTTCCTTTAAGGTTTCCTGTACCTGTTCGGCGGAAGTCGGCAGGGAAAGCCAGTACCCATGCGGCCCGCCGGTCTGCGCCTCGGCGCGGTTATCAAGAAAAATGGAAAATACTTCGTTCACGGGTTCCCTCCTTTCCGGGGTGGCTGTGGTCTGTTGCGGCTGTGCGGCTTCCTCCTGTGTGGGAAGTGCTGCGGCTTTTGCCGGTTCCTCCCCCTCGATGGTATAGCCGGGGAGCAGGCAGCCATTGACCTTAAAACAGTCGGCGTATTCCTTGGGGATGGCCGGGGAAATTTCGGTAAAGTAATGGTCGTGGGCTTTGATCCGGCCATTCAGGTACTTGTCCAGTTCTTCCCGGCTGGAAAAGACTTTCCGTTCCTGTCCGGCGATCTTTTCCATCGGGTTTCCGTGGGGTGCGTTGGTATAAAGACCCCAGCGGAGCGTCCACGAGTAGGGGACGGATTTTTGGGCGGCGCTGTCATACCGGGTGTTCTCGGAAATGGAGTAATCCATCTGGTAAACCATGTTGCTGCGGATATGGCGGTATTCGTCCGGGGCCTCCCACTGGTTTGCGGTGTGGGTGACGGGAAGCGTCCGGGCATATTCAAGGGCTTTGTCCAGAAACAGGGTTCTTCCGGCCTGTTCCTCCCATGCGGCGGCCTGTTCTTTCAGGCGGTCAAACACTTCCTGTTCTGCGGCGGCGCTTTCCGCCCGCAGGGAAAGAAGCTCCGCAAGGGGCAGCTTTACCATTTCGGAAAGATCGGCCTTGCCGCTTTCAAAGTAAATCCGACGCTCGATCCGCATAGTGCTGGCCGGTTCTAAATCGTCGTGGTCGTAGGAGCTGTAAGACATTTTGGGTTCACATCCTTTCTATGGCGGTGATCTGATACAAGGGGTTTGGGGCTTCCCCAAAGAGAAAATCCCCGGCCCGGCAGGTGCGCCGGGTCAGGGATTTTGCCGGGAGTGTGGCTACACTCCCTATGCTTGCTGTTTTTAGTTCTTGCCCCTCTGTTCCACGCGGTAGTTTACATACTTGCCGCCGGTATCGGCCAAAAGCACCGTCCCGTCATAGGTTTTGCCGGTTTTCATGGAGCGCAGGCCCTTTACCTTTGCCTTTCCGTCTTTAAGGAGCGCGGCGGCGATTTTCGGGGTGAACGCCTTGCCCCGTTCCTCAAAAAATCGGTCATTCTTCCACATGACAAACTGGCAGCTTCGGTTTCCGCAGTAGTAGTTCTTTTTGCCCTCGTAGACGCTTTCCCCGCAGCGCGGACATTTGCCGATAACCACACGCTCGGCTTGAAACAACTTCTGCGCGTCCTCGCTGATCTGAGAGTAGTTTGCGATCAGGCCCCTTGTCATTTCTGCAATGCCAGCCATGAAGCCCTCCGGGTCGGCCTGCCCCTTGGCAATGGCCGTCAGCTCTGTTTCCCACTGTGCCGTAAGCTGGGGAGAGGTCAGCACCTCCGGCAGCACGCAGGCAAGGTTGTGGCCGTCCTTGGTGGGAAGTAGCTGTTTGCCCCTGCGCTCCACAAAGCCCATCTGCACCAGCTTTTCTAAGATGGAGGCGCGGGTGGCCGGGGTTCCCAAACCTTGGCGCTCGGCGTCCTCCGGCAGATCGTCCGCACCGGCGCGCTCCATAGCGGAAAGGAGGGTATCTTCTGTGTAGGATTTTGGCGGTGCGGTGAAATGCTCGGTGACTGTGGCAGTTACCTTGTCAAAGGTCTGTCCCTCGGTGATCTCCAGCAGTTCCCGCGCAAGCTCCGGGGCGGTGTCGTCGGCGTCTGTTTTGAACGACGCCTTAAATCGGCGGTCAAGCTCTTTCCAGCCGGGGGTCAGGATGGTCTTTCCCTTGGCGGTAAAGGTTTTCCCGGCACAGGTGAATGTGGCGGTGACAGCCTCGTACACATGGGGCGCGGCCACGGCGCACAGCAGCTTGCAGCACACAAGGGACAGCAGTTTCTTTTCCCCCTCGGCCAGCCCGTCAAAGCCTTTCTGCACAAATTCCATCGTCGGGACAATGGCGTGGTGGTCGCTTACCTTTTTGCTGTTCAGCACCCGGCCAAACTGCGGGGACAGGTCAAGCCCCGCCGCAAAGGGAAGCAGCGGCCACAGGCCGGACACAAGGCTTTCCGCCGTTGGCAGCATATCATCGGTCAAATACTGGCTGTCGGTGCGGGGATAGGTCAGCAGCTTCTTTTCGTAAAGCTGTTGGGCATAGTCAAGGGTCTGCTTGGCGGTAAATCCAAACAGCCGGTTTGCCTCCCGCTGCAAGGTGGTGAGGTCATAGAGGCGGGGCGGCTGCTCCGTCTTTTTCTCCCGTGTTACCGACACACAAACGGCCTGCGCCGTTTCACAGGCGGCTTTCAGGGTCTTGGCGTCGTCTGCGTTTCCCATGCGTTCACTGGCCGCCTCCATGCCGCCCGCCGCGATCTGAACAATGTGGTATTTCTCTTTCTGAAAGCTGCTGATCTTGGCCTCCCGGTCAACCAGCATTTTGAGGGTCGGTGTCTGGACACGGCCCACGGTCAGGGTCTTATGGTAGAGGATGGAGAACAGCCGGGTCGCGTTGATCCCCACCAGCCAATCCGCCTGCGCCCGGCAAAGGGCCGACTGATACAGGTTATCATAATCGGTTCCCGGTTTCAGGTGGGCAAAGCCGTCTTTGATGGCCGCGTCCTCCATGCTGGAAATCCAAAGGCGCTGAAACGGTTTCTTGCAGCCCGCCATCCGGTAGACGAAACGGAAAATCAATTCCCCCTCGCGCCCGGCGTCGGTGGCACACACAAGGCCGGTAACATCGGGGCGCTCCATCAAAGAACGCAGGGTGTCAAACTGCTTTTTCTTATCGTCGGGAATGATGTACTGCCATTCCTGCGGCAGAATCGGCAGGTCGTCATAGCGCCATTTTTTGAAACGCTCGTCATAAGTCCCAGCGTCGGCAAGGGAAACAAGGTGGCCGATACACCAGCTCACCAGATAGCCGTTCCCCTCCATGTAGCCGTCCTGTTTCTTGTCCGCGCCGATCACGCCCGCAATGCTGCGGGCTACGCTTGGTTTCTCTGCAATTACTAACTGATAGCTCATACTTCGTCCTCCTTATTTCCATCTTCACTTGTCATATCCTCGTCCGGCTCCGGGGCTTCGTCCTCGTCGTCCTCGTCCTCGCCAAAGTCATACTCGGCCAGATCGTCATTTCCTGTGGTGTCGGCTTTTTCCTTTTTGAATTTCAGGAAGTAGAGGGCTGCGCCGCCGCCCAGCAGCACCACCACAAAGAACACCACAAGGCCGCCCATGCCGCTTGGCTTTTCCTCCTGCGGCTTTTCTTCCTCCGGCTGGGGTTTAGGCTCCGGCCCGTTGCAGGCGGTCAGGTTGTTTTTACAGACCGGGCAGGCCGTATTGACGGCCCCGGCTTGACACTTGGCCGTACAGTTGCAGACCTCCGGCTCTTTTTTCCCGTCCTCCAACAAGGCTTGCAGGTCGGCGTCGTCCACTTGGTTGAGGAAATGCACCGCCGTTTCCTTGTCCTCGTTGGCCCGGTCGATCAGGATATAAAAATAATTCCCGGCCTTGGTGGTGACGGTGATAAGCTGCTTATCCCCGAAAAAATCATCCACCAGCGTAGCGTTGCCCTGCGGGGTGACGGGTACGCCCACCGGCTCCATGCCGCCGGTGGTAGGTTCTTCGGTTTCCTCCGGCACTTCTGCGGGGGCCTCGGTGGTTTCCGGCAGCGGCACAGGGTCAGGGTCAGCGCCCCCGGCGTAGGCGGTAACGGTCGTGGTCGCCATGCAGAGCGCAGCGGCCACAGCCAGCGTCAAGGTGCGGAACAGTTTAGATTTCTTCATGGGCGCTGTCCTCCTGTTCAAAGTCCGGGATCGGGGCCGGGGCCGCCTGCAACGCGCCGCCGCGCACAAAGGCGGCGAACTCCTGCGGGGTCATGTTGAGGCCGCGCACAAGCTGGACGATCTGCAAGTTTTCCTGTTCGGTCTTGGCCGCTTCCAGCTCCCGAAGCTGCTTTTGCAGCTCCGCGATCTTGCCCTTGGTTTTCTCAATATCCTTTTCAATGCGCTCCAATTTGTTCATTGCCATAGTGATTTACTCCTTTCTGGCGTTTAAGGCAACCGCCCGTAACAATAAAAATGCTGCTGCCAGTAGCTTGAATTGAGGTTTGTGTAGGAAATGGGGTCTCCGCAGTGCAGCATGACCGAATTTCCCACATACAGCCCCACATGGGACATCCCGGCAGTGTCATAAGTGCCGACGAAAAATACAAGGTCGCCGGGCTTGGCCTGCTCCGGGGAAACGGGAGTGCAGATGTTGTAAAGCCCCTGCGCCGTCTGGCGTCCCACATTCCAGCCGGAATGATTGATAACCCAGCTAATGAAGCCGGAACAATCAAAGCTGGTGCTTGGGGAGCTGCCGCCCCACACATAGGGATAGCCCACATACTTTTCCGCCTCGGCAATCATGGCGGCAAAGGCTTCGTCCTTTAGCGCCTCCGGGGGAATTTCATAGTAGGTCGGCTCTTTCGGGGTGGAGGCGTGGGGATAGCTGCCGTTAGGGAACAGGTCTGGCCGGTTGCCCAAAGTCTGCATATAGGCAGCATAAAAGCCCATCTGTTCCTCGGTGAGAATGTAGATGGGCAGGTGGGACAGGTCAAAGTTTTCCAGCTTCACATGGCAGATGTAATAGGTGTAGGGGACTTCCACGGTGTAGGTGTTTCCCTCGCTGTCCGTCCTCGTTTCGGTGCGGTAGCGGGTTTCCGTTTCGATGGTCTGGGTCAGGATGTACTGCTTTTCAAAGAGCATGGCAAGGTCGCCCTGTACCTCCCCCAAAGTGAACACGCCGTTATGCAGCGCGGAGAGGATGGAGGTCAGCACATAGGGGTCATGCTTGATCTCGTCCAGATCGAAACGGTATTCGTCATAGCCGGGGTGCAGGCTTTCGTAGTTGTCAAGTTCGTGCTGCAAGTCTGCTTCCAGCGCGGCATAGGCGGCTTCGGCTCCCAGCATATCGCTGTCCTCGGAGAGATAGGAGGTGGCGGCAAGGCCCGTCCCGGCGCTGCCAAACATGGCGGTGCAGGATTGCAGGCCGCCCATCACCAGTAGGAGCATGAGGCCCACGCCGCCGACGATCAGCGCCCCTTTCCAGTGCCGGGCGGCAAAGGACGCGGCCTGTCTGCTTTTCTCTGCGGCTTTCTTGGCTGCGGCAGCCGTGGTCTTGGCGGTGCTTGCGGCCCCCTGTGCGGTCTGGCCCGCCGCCCTTGCTGCCTTGGCATATTCCCGCTTGATGTGCTGTTTCTGCCAGAAACGGGAAACGGGGTTCTTTGCCGCCTGCGCCAGCTCCGGGTTGTCCCGCAGGGATTTTTGATACGCAAACTCGGCGTTGGCAGCGATGGACTTTCTCTCGGCCTTGGCTGCGGCCCGGTAGGGTTTGAGCTTGTGGCGGTGGACGCCACTGCGGATCATGCGGCCCGCCTGCCGTTCCGCCAGTTCCTCCCCCTTGTGGCCGCCCTCCACGCCCACATTTTCGTGTTCTACCTCATGGATTTTTCCGTGGAGGTAAAGCCCGGCTTCCTGTATGGGGCGGCTGGCCGGGTTTGGTTTGAGCTGGGGAGGGGATTTCTCCACCTTGTCAAAATACAGCCTGCTTTTGGCCTTGCCCTTGGCTTCGTCATAGACAGTTTCCTTGGTGACGACACGCTTTTTCGGCAAGGCTTCTTTGGCCGCTTCCAGCTTATCCGCCCGTTTTTCTGCCTTTCTGATATACGGGGCCAGCTCCGGGGAGGCCCGTTCCTCGGCGGTAAACTGCAACCGGGAAACAGGGCCGGTGGCCTGCGCCACGGTTTCCCCGGCGTCCTTGGCCGCTTTCTTTGCCTTGTGGCGGTCGTGCAGTTCGTCCGCCCGTTCCAGTATTTTTTCCGCCGCGCCCTCCGGCTGGGTAGTGTATTCCTGCTCGGCCTCCCGACTGGACACATTGACGCTTTCGCCGGTGGTCTGGTTATCCAGCGTCAGGCCGTCGCGGGTCATGTGCTGCGTTACCTTGTCGCGGGGTTTTAAGGGTTCCATATCCGATCACCTCCTTGCTGTCTGTTCCGGCAGCGCCCGGTTTCAATCTCTGCAATATAGCGCAGGATGGGGTACACCTGCGGGGGAACAACTGCGTTTCCCAAAGTCTTTAACCGCTTTGCCACATTCGCCGGCGAGTCGCTGATTAAGTACGGGATTTGCGCCGGTTCTTTGGCCCACATGGAATGTCCGTCCATCTCCGGGGGAATCCCATCAGCCATTCCACCCAGTCGGGGTTCAGTTTCACATCCCCCGGCGGGCTGCCCAGCAGTTTGTAAACCGCCCATGACAGCCGCGCCGTCCATACGGTTCCGCTGGGGTTGTATTTTCGGAAGCTCCCGGTCGGGGTCATCCGCACATCGACAGTTTTCCCCACATCCCCCGTGTCGCTGGCAAGGGGCGTGGGAAGCAGCATGGCCGATGATGAAAGTTCTTTTGCGCTCATGCCATGCGCCGACGGCGACAGCAGGAAGTACGAAAACCCTAACGGCGTAGCCTGCCTGCTCCAAGTCAAAAACCGTCTTGTCGAGCCCCAGATGGATGAAGCCAGCAACATTTTCTCCAAGCACCCAAGAGGGGTGCAGTTCCCGGATAACGCGGAGCATTTCGGGCCATAAATACCGTTCGTCCTCAAATCCCCGTTGTTTCCCGGCGCTGGAAAAGGGCTGGCAGGGGAATCCCCCGGAAATAAGTGTGGTGGTTTCTCGTCCTGTTTTTTCAAAAAATGCCTCCTTTGTCACTGTGGTAATGTCCCGGAATTTTGGTACCTGCGGCCAGTGCTTTTTCAAAACTTCCATCGGGAAATCCGCCCATTCGCACTGGCATACGGTGGTAAACCCTGCGGCTTCCGCCGCAAGGTCGATCCGCGGGTCATGTGCTGCGTCACCTTGTCACGGGGTTTTAAGGGTTCCATGACTTCACCTCCTTGTGCCTCATACCGTCGCCCCCTCGCCTAACCGGGTCGTCATGATCTGGTAGAGCTGGGTGTTTTTCGGGATGGGATTCTTAAAGGGCAGGATCACATTTTCGTAAATGAGAAGCCCCTCGCCGGGTTCGGAATTGTCCACATACCGTAATTGCTGGGGTGAAATGTTCAGCCGTTCCGCAAGGATTTTGCGGTCGCCGCTGGCCTGATTGAGTAGGCAGATAAAGTCGCTGTTTTCCAAAATGTTCTCAATTTCCGGGGAGGAAAGCAGGTCTTTTACATTCTGCGTCGCACCTGTGGGAATCCCGCCCCACTTACGGAAACGCTTCCAAATCTCACAGGAAAAGGCCGCCGTCTGTTCCTCACGCAAAAGCAGGTGGAACTCATCACAGAAATACCATGTCGCCTTGCCCTTGCTGCGGTTTTGGGTGACGCGCCCCCAAATCTGGTCTTGGACAATGAGCATACCGATTTTCTTTAGCTGCTTGCCCAGCTCCTTGATGTCAAAGGCCACAATGCGGTTTTTGATGTCGATGTTGGTTCTGTGGTTGAACACATTTAGGCTGCCGGACACATACAGGTCAAGGGCCTGCGCCACCCGGTCGGCCTCCGGGATATGCTGGTCTAACAGGGCTTTGTGCAGGTCTGCAAGGATGGGCATATTTTCCGGCTTGGGGTCTGCCAGATAAGGCCGGTAGATCACCTGTACCGCCCGGTCGATCACCGTCTTTTCAATGGCTTCCAGCCCGTTCTTGCCGCCCATGACAAGCTCACAGAACGACAGTACAAAGTCGGATTTCAAAGCCAGCGGGTTTTCATCCTCGGAGTAGTTCAGGTTGATGTCCAGCGGGTTCACATAGTTTTTGCTGGTAGGCGACAGCTTCACCACCTGCCCATGCAGCCGCTTCACAAGGGGGTAATACTCGGCCTCTGGATCACAGATATACACATCATCCGGGGTGCAGAGGAACACGCTCAAAATTTCTGATTTACAGCTCATACTTTTGCCGCTTCCCGGTGTTCCCAGCTTTAGCCCGTTGGGACACCTCGCCCGTTTGCGGTCGAGCATAATCATGTTGCCGGTCTTGGCGTTGATCCCGTAATACATGGCGTCGCCGCCCTGAAAAAGCTCCTGCGTCACAAAGGGGACGAACACGGCCACGCTGGAAGTCGTCAGGGAGCGTTCAATCTGGATGTGGCTGGCCCCCAGCGGCAGGCTGCTCATAAGCCCCTGTTCCTGCTGGTAGTCCAGCCGCACAAGGGAACAGTTGTATTTCTGTGCAATACCGGCAGCCCAGAACACATCATTTTCCAGCTTTTGCCGGGTGCCTGCGGTGTTCAGCACCAAAAAGGTAAGCTGGAACATCCGTTCATTCCGGCTCTGCAAGGTCTTTAACAGCTCCTTGGCGTCCTGCCCGTAGGTGGCAAGGTCGCTGGGAAGTATATCCATGTCGTACCCGCTGCGGACAGCCCGTTTCTGCTCCTGAATCTTCATGGCGTCAAGGTCGGTGATCTTGCGCTTGACCGTTTTAATGGCGTCGCTCTGGTCGATGGCCTGCACATGGAGGTTCACTACAATGCCGTTTTCCGTGTTGAGAAAGTCGGCCAGCATTTCATCCGACAGCTCCGGGGAGAGGATTTGCAGAAAGCTTACCGCCCCGTATTTTCCGCCCAGCCCGAACATCCGGGCATTGCCGAAGCGGAACGAGGACGGGGCGATAAAGTCCTTGGTAGAAAGCCCCGACGGGGCAAGCCACTTCCAGTCAAAGGAGAACGGTTCCCCGTCCGGGTGGAAAATGCTGTGCATGACTTCCAGCCGTTCCTTGGCGTCCAGTCCCCACGCGGAGGCCCCCATGCTCTTGAAATAGCCCAAAAGGTCGGTTTCGATCCGGCGCAGTCTGGCGCGGGCCATTTTCAGGCTGTCCGCCTCGATGGTGTAGGTCATAAATTTCCGCTTCATCAGTCCGTTGTTCCCGTTCACAAGCTGGTCTTGCAAAATGTCGGAATACTCGCTGCGGATGTCGTCGAAGTCGTCCCCCTGCGCCCGGATTTCAAAGCTCTTGGCGTACTGCTTGGGGTCGATCTTGCGGTTGATAAAGGAAAACTGCACATGAATGGAGGCGTCCAGATAGTTGTAGAGGTCGCACAGGTTTTCAAAGATGGCGGTCTTGGTGTCCGCCTGCGCCAGTTGGTAGCTGATGTCCGTAAACTCAATGCACTTGGAAAAGGTGCGGGGCGTTACCCGGCATACGCCGTCCTGATACATGGCCTCATAGGGAATACTGGCCTGCGCCGAATGGGGCTTGCCGTCGCCCTTATACTTTCGGATGACGGCCTGAATCTCTTTCTTTTCGGCGCGGGTGAGCTTGACCGGCGCTTTTGCGCTCGTTTCGTTCTTTTGCTTTTTGGACAATGGCGTTGACCTCCTTTTCCATTTGGGATTGCCGCACAAGGGCGGTATAAGCGTTGTTGGTCTGGTAGGGCCGTTCCTTGGGCTGGATGAAGCAGCACTCGACGATCTGGCGCACCACCACTTCAAGGGGCTGGCCGTGTTTTTCGTAAAGCGCCAGCAGAAAGCCCGGCAGCATGGCAAACACCATAATGAGCGCCGCCGCGCTGGTCGGGACGCGGCCCCGGATCAAAAAGAAAAGCGGGACGCCTACCAGCAGCGCACCGCCAAAACAAATGAGCTGGCGTTTCGTCAGCCCGAATACTACCTTGGATTTGACCTTGGTTAAATCCTTGGGGACAGTTACATAAGCCATAAAAAGTCACCTCGTTTCTGGTACGGACAGGGAAAAATCGCTGTCCACTTCGTTGCCCCACGCATCCCAGCCGGGGATTTTCTGTCTGGCAAACAGTTCTGCGCGGGGCAAGTCGCCCGCAAGCTCTATGATTTTCTCACGGGTAATGTCTGGTTTCTTGCTGTGTTCCTCCACCGGGGAAATGATAAACTGATGGACGCTTTTGGAGTAACGCTTGGGATAGCCCCGCTTGGCAAGCAGGCAGATTTCCGCGTTTCCTCTCGTCCAATAGCCCAGCCCGTAAAACCATGTGGGGCTTTTGCGGTTCAATTTCAGCCAGACAAAGGCTACGGTCTTAAAGGAAAAGCCCCACGCCTTAATCAGACGCAGCGCCTCCGGGAGCTGGGGGAAAGTCGCCCACAAAAACAAGAGGCAGTCTTTTTCCGCCAGCGTTTCCACCGGCAGGGCGCACAGCTCGTCAATGCTCATTGTGGGATAGTGATGTTCCGCCGCCCCTGTCCGTTTGCACTCATATCGCCACGGCGGGTCGGCGTAAAGGATGTTGTAGGTTTTCTTTTGTGTTTCCTCGATAGCTGGTATTCCTCCTGTCTGTCAATGTGCGGTAAATACGGCTTTCGATATGCTGCCGGTCTTGAACAGACAGAAGCAAAGCAAAACGGTATAGCCCATACAGCCCCAGATTGCGCCGGATATGTCGTCGGCGGTTCCGATCTGCTGGATCAGCACCGCATAAATCCCGACAACCACCATGATTAAAAAGGCTTGGAAGCCCAGCGCAAGCAGGGATTTCAAGTAGTTCTGGCCCATGCCGCGCCACTCTGCATTGCCCAGCGTGGCAAGGGGGATCGGCCCCAACGCGGTCACGGCGTAAATTTCAATCATTCTTCCATAGGTCACAAGGAAAATGCAGATGGAAAGAATGTTCATCGTCAGCCCCACAACAAGGGTCTGGAACCACAGGCCCAGCAGCGGCCCGATGTCCATTGCTTCAAGGCGGCTTTCCAGATCAGGGAGCAGCGTGCCAAAATCAATGCTGGTATCTCCGATAATCACCCCGGCGCTCTGGTTGACGACTTGCTGGGTGGCGTCAAATACGCCCATGACGATATTCCATGTGTTCGTCACAATGAGGATGGCAAAGGCGCTTTTGAAAATCCAGCGGAAGAACATGGAGCTGTCGAAGTCGTGCATATTGTTCTTTTCCACGATCATGTCGATCAGCTCATAGCACATCACAAGGGCGAGAATGGCCGCCGCAATGGGGACGATCACCGTTTCAGACAGGTTTTGCAGCATGGAGAAAATGCCGCCGTTCCAGTCCTGTGGGGTACTGCCCACATCCGACGCGATTTCCCCGACTTTGGTATTGACCGTGTTAAACAGGCCGGACAGGTTGCCCATGATACCGTCGATCAGGATTCCTTTGATCCATTCCCCGATTAAATCACCGATCATGTGGGGACACCTCCTTTCCCGCGCCCTCCCAGATCAGAGAGGGCGCGGAGGGTTTTCTAACACACATGGGGTTATCCCAGCAGCCCGGACAGCAGCGGAACAAGGGTCATGCCGATCAGGGCAACGCCTCCTCCGGCGACAAGCTGCTTGATTCCCTGTGACTTGCTTGCCGGGTTGTCCGCCCCGTATCCCTCCAAAAGATTGACGCCGCCCCATACGCAAAGCGCTCCGCCGAGGCCCACAACGATGGTCTGCAAAGTATCAACTGCACTATTGAAAAATTCCATAAATTTACCTCCATAAATTCAGATTGTGATGGTGTTTGGGTACAAAAAAGCCGCCGTACACAGCGGCAGCCTCACAATCCGCAGACGGCCCGGAGTTACTGGCCGTCCCGCCATTCCAGCACAGCCAGCGAAAAAATCTCGCCCCATGCTTCACACAGTCTGCGGTCTATTTCCCTTACAAGTTCTTCGGCTTCCCCGTTCGTGGGCGGGGTATCATGTTCCGCGATCCACTGGCACAGAACCGCAGCGGAAATGATCGCCCGGTAGATTTCCTGCTCATACTTGAAATAATCCGCAAATGTCCATTCGTCCGAGTGTCCCATCGGTCACGCTCCTTTCTCTATGGCCGCTTTATTCTGCGGCAAAATCTTCATCCGACAGCTCAATGTCGTAGAGGTCAAAGGGTTCGTCCTCTGTTATCACGCGCCGCTTTTTCCGGCGCAAGGACGACAGGTAGCTGTCCACATCAAAGGTGTTCTTTTTGTCAGCGTCCGAGAGGTATTTATAGCGGGGGTGGCAGGTGATGTCGTATTTCTCACTGAAAAACGGTCTCACGCCGCGCACCTGCAAAATACACTTGCCTCCGTCCATCGTTGCAATTTCGTCTTGGCTCATCAGCTCCTTTCCGAGTTTTTGATAGTTCAGTCCGTGGGAGGTCTGCGCGCCCCGGTTCTCGCTCTGGTTGTAGCTGTCAATGGTTTCCTTGCCCAGCACCTCCGCGATCTCCTTGGCGTTCTTGCCCCTGCCACTAAGGAACAGCGTACAGTCGCAGTTGTCGGAAATGATTTCCGCCGCGTCCTTGTAAATAGCCTTTAGCTGCGACTGGCTCTGCAAAATAATAGAAGCCGAGATTTCCCGGCTTCGGATGGTGGCGATCAGCTTGTCAAAGTTTGGAATCTGGCCGATGTTGGCGAACTCGTCCAGAATCAGCCGCACATGGACGGGCAGCCGCCCGCCGTATTTGTCATCGGCCCGGTCACACAAAAGGTTTATGAGCTGGCTTTGCACCATTGCCAGAATGAAATTAAAGGTCGTGTCCGTGTCCGACATAATCAGGAACAGGGCTGTTTTTTGATCCCCGATGGTGTCAAGTTCCAGTTCGTCGTCCTCCATCAGCTCCCGCACCTCCCGGATGTCAAAGGGCGCTAATCTGGCTCCGCAGCTTATCAAGATGGAGCTGCGGGTCTTGCCCGCCGACAGCAGGAATTTACGGTACTGGCGCACCGCAAAGTGTTCCGGGTCTTTTTCTTCCAGCCGTTCAAACATCTGGTCTACCGGGGATTGAAATTCCGGGTCGTCCTCGCGGGCTTCACTGGCATTTATCATTTCAAGAAGCGTGGTGAAATTCATTTCATCGTCCGGCGCTTCGTACCAGATATAGCCAATGAGGGCCGAATACAGCAGGCGTTCCGATTTGATCCAAAAATCCTCGGCGCTCTTTTCGCCCTCGCCCTTGGTGTTGCAGATCAGCGTGTTTACCAGCTTCAAAATGTCCTTTTCCGAATGGATGTAGCGAAACGGGTTGTAGCGCATACTCTTGGAAAAGTTAATGGTATTCAGCACTTTTACCCGGTAGCCGCACCGCACAAGGAGCTGGCCCACCTCGCCGATCAGACTTCCTTTCGGGTCAGTAATCACGAATGAGGTCGGGTAGTCCTTGGACACGCACTGCATAAGGTTGGGCTTCACAAAGAACCGGGTCTTGCCGCTGCCGGAACCGCCGATCACCAGCACATTTTTGTTCCGGGCGGTCTTGGGGTCTTTGGGCCGGTTGTTCATGGTGAGGCGTTCCGTCTGGGTCAGGAGGATGTTGTTGTCAAACACCGGGTCGATGTACGGGGCTATATCTTTGGGACCTCCCCAACGGGCGCTGCCGTACTCGACGCCCCGGCGGTATTTCTTGGCGTTCTTGCTTTTGCAGTACACCATCAGCCGCAGTGCCACCGCACCGACCACGCCCACCGCCAGATCGAACAGGTGGAAGCTGGGGGCGGCGCTTTCAAAGGCAAGGGAAAAGCCGTCCGCAAGGTGCAGCAGCTTTTCCGACAAGTCCGCCCCAGCCGCCAGCCGGTAGGTCTGTCCCAGCTTGCCGAACAGGTAAACAAACAGCAGGTAGGGCAGGTTGGCGATTATCAGTTTTTTCATTTCCGGCTTCATCGTGACAGCCCCCTTTCCTTGATTTTCTCCTTGGCCTGCTGGCTGCTTTTGGCCGCTGCCTTTTCTTTCAGGACGGCAAGGGTCTTTCGGATGGAGGGTCGTTCCTGCTGTTTGAGCTTCTTGGCTGTAAACTCCTTAAACGCCTGTTCCAGATTGTCCGCCTGCTTGGATTTGAAGATCACGATATACCGGGGCGGATGGGTAGTGCGGTCTTTCCGCAGGGTAAAATCAATGTCGTATTTCTTGGCGCAGGGCTTAAATAAGCCAATGTTGGCGTCGGTGATCTCAATGTTGGACAGGGCGGAACCGTCCTTTTTGAGCTGCCGTAAGCTCTGCTGGCCGTGATGGGTCTTGCCCGTCCCTTTCTGCCGGGCGGCCAGATATTTTCGGATGGCCGCTTGCAGCACTTGGGCGGTGAGCTTGCCCGTCTTAACCGCTAACGCTATGGTTTTCTGGTCTACTTCTTCCTGCAACTGCTATCCCTCCTTTGGAAAGTCAGCAGGCAGGCGGATGGCTTAAATCCGCACCCGCAGGCCGGAGAGGTCATCGGCATGGATTCCCACCAGATACCAGTTCTCGGCCATTTCAATGCGGGTCGGCCTCCATCTGCCGCCCACCATCACATCAAAAGTTTCTCCGCAGTGCAGGCCGCCGTAATAGTCCGCAAGGTCAAAGCGGATGTCGTAGCGGTCTGTCTGCTCGTCAAAAATCAAAGCACCCTGTTTCATAGGGCCGTCCTCCTTTCTCGTCGTCACAAGCTCCATATCGCTTGTTTCCACGCAAGCGTGAAAAGCTCGCTCATTTCGCTGTTCCTCCTCTCCCCACAAAATCACCGATTTTGCGGGGTTCCCCAACTGCCTGTGTTCATGTCATGGGCCACCAGCGCCGTGTAATAGCCGTTGATGGTGCTTGGGGCGTTGAACAGAACCGCCAGCAGGTATTTTTTGATGTTCCGTATTTCTGTGGTGTTTTTGCTGATACAGTCAAAGACAAACTCAATGTGAGAGCTGTTCAGCTTCATCAGCTTGGATTTCACCAGCTCGGCGGGGTAATCGTCCCCGGCAATGCGGATGGTCTTTCGGGCGCTGCATACGGTTTCCACCAGCAAGTCCACGATCTCGTCCAGCATATCCCGGTCAATCCCCTTGGCGTACTGGCAAAGGTGTTCATACTCGATGTTGTCCTTGATGATCTCCCGGTAAATCTCTACGGCGCTCTGTGATTTCGCTCCCGTTCCTTTCCGTTCCGGCGGCGCAGCCGCTTCTTCCCCCAAAGGAGAGGGAGGGGAAAGGATAGGAATGGAATCGGTATTTGATCCATCTGTAATTGATTTCTCTTTACTTAATCTATCTTTATTTAATTGCGTTGGTTTTTCCTGCGTAGGCTTTTCCTGCGTTGGATTATCCAATGTTGGATTTTCCAATGTAGGTGAATCCGGCACAGGCTGGGGCTGTTCGTAAATGATGTAATCCGCCCCGCGCAGGCGGCCTTGGCTGTCACGCTCACGGGAACGCACGATATAGCCCGCCTGTTCCAGCTCCCGGACAGCCGCCCGGATCGCGTCGATCTGCTCCCGGTTGATAAGGGACAAGCCTTTCAGCGTAAAGTCCCAATCCTCCGGCAAGGACAGCATTTGCGACAGCAGGCCCTTGGCTTTCAGGGACAAGTCCTTGTTCCGCAGGTGGTGGTTGGACATCACCGTATAGCCTTTGTTCTTCTCCACGCGGAATACTGCCATATCGTCGTCAGCTCCTTTCACTGTGAATTTGACCGCAGCAAGGGCGGTCAGCTTGCCCGGCTGATAGGGACACTCTGCATACACGCAGTATTGATATTTCCAATCCGGGCGATAGAAGTGGCAACTGCCGCAATCCTCCGGCGCGTTCGCCCCGCCACCGTCGTAATGATCGAAACCGGGCTTTTCCTGCATCAGCCGTTCAAAGGCCCGGTCTTGGCCGGAAGTAAAGTACATAGCGTCGCCTCCTTTATGAATTTGGGCATAAAAAAAGCCGCAGACTTTTTTCAAAATCTGCGGCAAGACCAGATAACAGAAAGGACGCTGCTATAATGCAACGTCCTTTCTGCTATACAATATAGTTAAATATTTTCATTTGCTATCGCGCGGAGGCAGTTGTCAGTTTTTTAGGTTTTCAAAAGTAGTAAATGGGTAGTAAATTGCTCGAAGCAATCCCAAAAAGTCCTTGAAAATCAAGCGTTTCCGGGTTTTGATAGTGTACTGCCGTGGCAGATAAACAGGATCTTCTTCATGCTGCATCCTCTCCGGAAATTCATCATTTTCTTTAGTATACCAGCCCTGCTTGCTTTCGTCGAGTGATTTTTCCAGATGTGCCGCAGATCCTAACTTTTCCAGCAAGACTGCTTTCGACCATTTCTGTTCCCGCGCCTGTTCCAAATACCACTTGCGTGCATCTCTCGTCAGTTCCGCTTCTATGATCACCACGTTCAGCGTCCAGCCGATTTTCATTGCCAGCCGGAGGAGCGTTTGGTCATTTTCATAAGTCCTATAAAAATCGCGCATCCGGCGCACATTGCGCGGGGAAAAGCCTGTGCGATCTGGAAAATTCGCCTGCAAAAACTCCGCGGCTGCGACGGCTGCGCCCTTCTCCGGACGCTGGCTGATGACCTTACCGATAGCGTGGATCTCAATCATCTGTGGAAGATTTTTCGCGGGAATTGTGGTCAATTCCCGGTACATCGTGCTATAATCCACAGGTTTTTTGATGTTCATGGCTTCTCCTTTCCGCGCTGGCGCACATTATCTTTCCTGTTGTTCCGTTGAAGCCTCGCTTCGACCTTACGAATGGAGCATCACTCCGGTTTCTTAAATAAAGACCCGCCTTTCTATAAATGTACTCGAAAAGCGGGTTTTGCTTAAGCTCTTATTGTAATGGTTCTATTTCTGAACTGATTTGATCCCTTTTGGATTCTCGTTCATAGAAATTTGCCAAGATTCGAAGGATTACTGAGGTCTGCGGATAGTCAATCTCCATTGCTCTGGCTTGCATTTTATAGATGTCAGATTTCTCTCTTTCCTTCTTTCCATCTTCAACATCTCTGAGACCAAGTGAATTGATTTTTCCACGTGCAACCGCAGTTGTCAATTCTTCGTTTTTCTTTATCTTTAGTAGTTTGCGCACCGTTTCAATCGGAAAAATTCCGTCATCGCCATCTGGCGCCTTGCCTAGTATAGAACCTACAAGAGTTACCTTATCCGCATCAGAATCGGAAGCATTTATCATTACGTCCGTCCAATGCAGGAGTTGGCCAATATCAAAAAAAGCCTCACTTGGTAATCTATAATGCCATTGAAACTCAAAATATAGTGCATCATCGCCTCTTATCTTTTCTAGCAACTTATCTGGATTGCGAAAAAAATATCGGCTCATGCATTGCGGAAAATAACCGTATTCGTGCTTTAGAAAACCGTTGTAATACAAGTTAACACATAATTCAGCCCATTCATCCGAGTAAAACTGATTATCCACTTTGCGTATAATCATCGGCAATAGCGACGCGTCAATATTGCATTTATTTTTATTAATTAAATAAAGTACTTCAAATACTTTTTGGATGTCCATTTCTTGCTGTTCAATGCATCTGTATATCCACATCAACAATCCACCGGGATTATATTTCAGCAAACTTTGATACGTCTGTTCGTCATAGTCTATCATCCACCGATGCTGCCAGTATATTTGTTTCATTTTTGGACTTGTAAGCCAATCCTCAATACCGCTGCGATTCAATCTTTTAAGGACAACTTCCTGCATCCGCTCTGGAAGCGTTATAAATATCTCTGTCGCCCGTGACAACTCTCCACAGCTCAGCAAACCCGCTAGTATGTCTTTTTTTTCGATTTCACTCGCCCTATGCGCAACAAGCGAATACTCGCGTTCGTTCAAACGAGATGAAAGGAAGACACCCCATGCCGAATCATCTTCCATGTACGCAAGAAGGCTTATGATTCCATCTGTTCCATGCTCTGCCCGAAGCCTTTCAAGCTGTTCAGTCCTTAATCGTTCTACTGTTTGCATATATTCTTCATCATACGGATCTTCTTTTACCAGCAATTCCTCGAACGGAGCTCGATAGTATTTATAAAATTTCCAAGCAACTTTTCCAATAGGATCGCTGGTCAACGTGCAGTTGCGCCAGCAAATCAATCCGTTAATATGATCTTTCCCCCAAGCATCTTCATACTGCTTGCACAGAAACACTTCATCCCTCAGTTGGAAGTGCAGCGGCAGTAATGCTTCTGGAGAATAGTCCGATGCAAGGAACTGCTCTGCTGAATTTGTCAGTATCTCAGGCTCAAAGTTGCGATGATCTGCCAATATTTTTTCGATCCAATCCAACCGTTTTAACTCGATTGCGCTGCAAAATAAACTGGACGCTATTTCTTGATATGCTGCGTTGAGTTCGTCTAAATCATATACCTTTTTTCGCGCCACTTTTCCAAATCTGCCTCCATAGGTGACGGAATCCTTCGAAATCAAATCGATTGCAAATGGGATTCCCCACTCAGGGTCATCAGATATATACCGGAAGATCAGCTTCTTCTTTTGCTCCAATGTCAACGCTGTATGCCCGCTCCACAAGCATAACACGTTTAGAAGATGTTCTCCGGCTGCCGTTGATGCAGCAGCACTAAATGATTGCTTGCAAATCCTGAAAATTGCAGTACCGGCTCTCACACAAGTATCGTCAATTTCCACCAACACATCAAGCGCATGTAATATATCCTGATATTGTGAAAGAATAATTTCGCAAAGCTGCGTATCAATAAGATGTTCTATAAAAGTAATTGTCAATACTGGTGCAGCTTCTGCAATGGTTGCTAGTTCGTCCAGCAGCAGTTTTGAACTATCTGCGCCCCCCAAACTATCCAGAAGTGTTTTCAGTTGTTCATCTATTATCCGCTGATCCGCCCCTGTTTCAGCAAAGAAAATATAATTCATTAAAAGCTGATGAAACCGACTTGTTATTGTTTGTTGCTCGAGCCAGTTCACAGAGTCAATACGATTCACGAGTTGTTTAATTTCGTCGAACATACATTTTGACGAATCATCAGATATATCGATTCCAAGTGCATTCCATGCTTCTTCGCGGTTTACGATCAAGTATCGTTCGCCAATCCTCTTTACCGGACTGTCTTCCAATTTCGATAATTTAGCATACTGACGTTCGATCTCCGAGTAATTCACGTTCGCAAGCTTTGCAATTAATCTCTGGTCACTTTCTTCTGTAGTGCAATAATACCTTAATAGCACCAACGGACGCAATAACTCGATGTTACTAAAATCAACCCATTTGGGCTTAGCGCACACATAGCTTCCCGGAATCTTTCGAATTAACGACCAGAGGTTTCCGTGCGTCGAAATATACAGTTCTTCTGCACCAGAATGTGAGATTCCCATATCGCACAACGCTCTTATGAATTGGGTTTTCCATAGCGGCGGAAGATCTATCTCATCCGGCCGTTTTGGCATTTCTCTACTTGTACAGAAAATCGTAGTATTTCCTTCTGGTATCGATCCATGGTAAGGAAATGCCAAGAGAAAGATAGTCCCTTTGCATGACGCGCAAAGCCGGTGATATGTGTCTTCGTTCTGAACAACGATAGCTGCATCGAACAAATCGGCACTCTGCATCAGTGTCGCTAAGCAAAAACCATATGCACCGATTTTCGTGTCTGCTCTGACGCAGCAGATCTGACGCTCCTTGCAATACGCCATCAATTGCGCCCTTTGTTCTTCCCGTCCTTCCGTGAACATCACATATGTAAAGGCAGGATCTGTCCATTTGGAGAAACCCCTCCATGCACGACTTATAGAAGAAATTGCTATTGGATGTGCACCCTTATCGTAAATTTCAAACAGCCATGCAGCGACTGCTAGTTCTGAATTTATCCAATCGCACAAAATAGCCGCATCATAAACGATTACATTTTTCCATTCTTCCCGGTGTTCGGCCTCCCACTCCGAAATTGCCTTTGCATATGCCCAGATTTTCGGAACAACCAGATAAAATGTCGTGTTTGCCTTATCTATATCCAGCGAATTTTCTGTACGTTTTTCAAAATCAGATTCAATTTTCGCAAGCGAATCAGAACTACAGCCAAATTCCCAGACACTCTTTCCGGCGGTTATATATCTGCTTTCAACTTTTGCTGAAACGATACCGTCATAGCCAGGTGCCCATACATCATCGCCATCTGGGATTCTCAATCTATCCACTTCAGCTCCACTGCAATTTATAAGGCGCTTGATAATTTCTGGAAGCAGTCCTTCGCTGTAGCGTCTCTGTTCAATCAATAGCGTTTCAAGCATTTTTCCCGAAAACAATTTCATATTGCGCATCTCCTCCGGCAGTCGGTTTGAATGTTGGGTCGTTTAGCCATTCTATAGCAAAGACATCAGGCAGATATCTCGAAGACAGATGTTTGTACTATGATGTTATTATTCATGAACGTCACTTTTCCAGCACATTTTCCTGAATTTATAACATTATACTACGATTTATATGATTCGTCGATAGTCTGACTTTTCATAGCGACCGCGGCAAGCAGTACACATCGGCCACATTTACAGTACTGCTGCAAAAATGCGAGGTAAAGCAGTCCTTTTCGGCTACGGCGCGGCCGCATGACAATGCTGTCGCCGAAACATTCTTCGCTTCCTTCAAAAAAGAAGCGGCGTACCGCAGAGAGTACACCTCAGAACAGAGCTACCGCAAAAGTGTGGAGCAATATATTCGGTTTTACAATGAACTCCGTCCGCATCGAACCTTGAAATACAAGACACCACAGGCGTTTGAGGAAGCCTACAGGGAACGTTTATAAAAAGGTCGTGTTCAAATAACGACATTGCGTGAAAGTTTTAGTTTCGTATTCTGAGAGTTTTAGCGGGGATAAGCCCAGAGAGCAAAAAAGAAAAGCCTTGATTTCTCAAAGCTTTGAATACAAGAAGAAACCCGTTTTTCGATAAAACTGTTCGAAAACGGGTTTCATTCAACTATAGATGCCAAGCAAATCCGGATATCACGATGGTACACATCTGCAAAAGATCGTTTCGTTTAAACATATCTTGATCTTGAACCTATGTGCAATAAAAGCGACGAAGAGTGAGGATTTTAGATATCAGGTAAATCAAGCGTAATTACGCGGTGTGGTTTAGGCCCGGTTTTAATTGCGTCAATTACATCTCCGTCACAATATGCCGCATATTTGATGAGCAGACTATTGTATGAGTTTGGTTCGACATCTTTTAGAAACGCTAAACTTCCTAAAATAGTGTCTGGATCTCCCCGACCATGCATAATGCGCTCATATACCATTTTCTTTATGGCTAATCGCTTTTCCAGACCGACCGAAATTTTTCCGGTTTCTGTTAATATCAGGCCAGTAATCTCTCTCCGGCATTTTTTTGAACAGAACCATGATTTATATGCATTAGAAGAAAAACCTATCTCGTGTAATTTTTCATTAACTTCACTCTGCAAAGAAGAAGGTAGATATTCTTGTGCAGATATGTAAATATCATCGGCGTATCTTGAATACTTCCAATTACGGCGATTGCAATAATTGGTAAAATGTTCATCAAATGCATACATCACGATATTACATATGATAGGAGAACTTACTGTGCCAATACATAAATGATTGCGTCGGAAACAGATACTTGACACAACATCGAGTATGTCGTCATCCCATAGATTTGCTGCTTCGATTATGCCGCGATTTGCAGCAAGCTCGGCGACCAGGTGTTCTGAGGTTATGCTGGGAAAAAAATCTTTTATATCTGTATGAAAAATAAAGTAAGACTCTTTATGAAATGTAGCGTGTTTTTTGATGCTGTTTCCTCTGTTGTAAGCGAAAGCTGCTTTAGAAATTGGTAGCAGAGAAAGTATATTAGTCTTGACCCAATACTGCAGTGTTTTTAATTCAGGACTTGCCTGAGATATTTTTCTCCGTCCGCCGTTACTTTTGGGAATATAATAATCTTTATAATAGTAATTGCTACGACGAATAATGGAACTAATGTAATCGTCTTTTAATTGTAGATTTGAAGAAATTCGAGTAATCAATGAGCTCATACTTTCTCACCATAACGATATTTTCTGCATATAATTCTATTACGCTCACGATCCATAGCATTTCCTGAATATCTCAGCATGAAATTTTGCGTTTTGGAATAATTCAGCAAAGATAGGTATCCTTCGTCTATACGAACTATCTGTGCAACTTCAAGCATTTTCCATATATAGGTTACTTGAATTTCACGTGAAAAAGCTTCGCCATTGCGCTTAATAAATGTAAAAGTGTCAATACCCTTGATGTCCTTATAAAGTTGAATTAAGTCGGCACTCAATATTGGTTGTGCCAGTCTGATAATTTCAAGTACTTCAGGAATAAATGAGCTAATGTATACATTAGTATCTTTATTGATTGTTCGTTTATTAATAGATGAAATTTTCGTTTTCATTCTGCTTGTTAAGTCAAGCACAACCGATCTTAGTTCTTCACTTGCCAATAGCGCCCCGTATTTTATTTCGGCATATACAACTTTTGAACCGTTATCTGAGGCTTTTAAAACTGGACCTGTTGAGATAAAAGATCGGCTATTGCGATATGCCTCATCCAATACAACAATCATTTTGTCACTAAACAGTGAATCTGCGTAAGCAAATGCTCCAAGTTCACAAAATGATCCGGGGCTTTCCACAAAAAGAATAATTGCGTCACTAACTTCAGCAAGGAACTCTTCAAATGTCAAGAGATCGATTTTACTATCAAATCCATCTTCCCACAATTGTTCTGATAATACAACATTTATATCCGGCAACAATTTTTCCATATATCGGTGAATTATTCCACGGTTAGTATTCCAATAAGAGTCCTCAACGCTTTTATCAAAACCTTTTCCACAAAGAAATATAAATTTAGGGTAGGTGATATATTTTGCATCTCTTGTATCAAGATGGTTGCGAATGTTTTTAATTTGATTCTCTCCAAATGCCTTCGCCTGCAAAAATATCACCTACCCTGTCAGAATGGAAATACTTACAACTAAGCAGTTGCTGCGGCGCGCTTGTAATGAGAAATTACAAGCGTGACGCAGCAACTGCTTGTAATCCTCACAATTCTTCTGGCTCTGTTTAACACAAAGCACAATACGACTTTCTAAGCCATATAATTTACTAAGTATTTCCTCCTATATATTAGCAAAAAAAGCCGCTATTTGCAAGAGTAGGACGGATAATATCTGCCCAATAACCCTACATTATTTAATCCTTTATAATGGAGTTAAATATCTACATTTTAACTACACCATTAGGAGGGAATGATAAGGATGAAAAGCAGAAACTATTCGGAATCTGAAAAATTCGCAGCAGTTGAACGCTTTTTAGTCGGTGGAGAATCCGTAGCGACGATTGCCGCTGACACTGGTATCTCCAGAAGTACTCTCTATGCTTGGATCAAGTCCGCACAGATTGAGCCGGGTATGTTAGAGTTTACTCGCAAAATTTTTCGGATGCTGGAAGCAAAGGTCAAACGTCTGGAAGGAATCGTGGAAATTTTACAAATCGCAAACTGTACCGCCAACGCACCTCTCAATGAAAAACTCCGACCGCGTGTTTTATTATTGCCCCCTCAGTTTCTTACAAATTACATTAA
>ENA-OOZG01000358-OOZG01000358.1-human-gut-metagenome-genome-assembly--contig:-NODE-358-length-38803-cov-1.781615_pt1 | contig 38803 bp, 45 predicted proteins | sample MGYA00241706_ERZ501384 | MGnify/ENA primary metagenome ERZ501384 (study PRJEB25962, sample SAMEA2042742) | human gut metagenome | biome: human gut; feature: human-associated habitat; material: faeces...
TTCAGCCAGTATTAGCTGCTCCGGGAGATGATGAGCACATGGACGTGTCTGTAGATAACTGGCAGAACTTCTATCCAAAGGTAACTGCTCTTAGGAGTTTAAATGCATACCTTGCAACAGATAAAGGGCAGAAAGTCTATTATATTCCTAAGCTTCTTGATTTACCCAACCTGAAGAACGCAGTATCAGATTGCGTAGATTATAATGGAGATAGGAAGCGCTTTGCCGCTGTGTATGATGGATACTTTGATATGATGTGCGAGGAAGCTTTGGTACGTAAGAGTGACGGAACTTACTCAAGCGTTCCAACAGCGGTGCAGACTCAAATGTCAGACAAGGCTCGCGAGCTACAGATACTCGGTTATGACTTTCTACTCACAGATGAATCAATATCGAATGTGAGGATAAACGGGGAGTTCGTAGATGTAGATTACAATGCCGAGGAGTTTGACACCGTAGGCGGGTATGTAGATTTACAGACTGCGCTTATGGACATATATAAAGCTATAGGACAGGAGAAGTACGACACACGTTATATCTTCACTCCCGACTCTTCACTCACTGTGGAGAACTCTCCGATACAGTCTGAGATAAGTGTAGACCTGTCAGCTGCTCGCGGAATCGATAACAGTGATGGAAAGGCATGGGTCTTCTCTACACGAAGCAATCCGAATCTCTACTGGAAACAGGCGGCCAATGATGGAGTGGTTCTAGATATAAATGTGAATGTAGATGATGGTTCATACAACGCTGCTACGAGAGAACAGGGAATTACTTTGGCTGAGTTCTGCGTTTACGCATATAATATAATGCATATTTACGGTGAGCCTGTGATGACGGAGCAAGAGCGCCAGTTACTCATGCAGGTGTACGGTTCTTATATCCCTTACGGAATGTCACAAGAAAGTGTAGACGCTATAAGTAATTTCATAGCTAAAGGGATTATTTCTCCGACTAAAGATGCAGATTATTTAAATTATACAAATCCAATCGATTTTGGATATATGCTGACTCTGCTTATGAGAATGGCGGACGTGAACTCAAGAGAGACATTCAAGGATATCCAGATAACAATGGATGCCACGATGTTTGATAACGGGTACTACCAGGCACAGCTTACGTATGATTCGTCTGAGATAGTTTCTTATACGGAGTCACAGTACGCTACAAGATATACAAATTACTTGGATGCTTATATACCGATGTCAACATTGGAGGAGATGTCGAAGGACTTCAATACCACTGGATTGAACATGGATTTATTTGTTCCGATGCACTTGGTGTTTGAAGGAAATGATGGAGAGCTCTATCCTTTACAGACTCAGGTTACAACACAATCTAAGAAACTGTACACAAAAGGTTATGCTTATGATGTAACTCAGGATGGACAACTTATGCAGTTCTGTAAAAGTGAGGGAGTCACTGAGATGGAGGGTGCGGAGTATTTACACCTCAAGATAGCTTCCTTCGATATTCCTGAATTACTACACGACGACGGGTATTATTACATTTACGTCGTGAGCGATACTGGAGAGTGTTCTACATCCAGCTTCCCAATTCAAGCTTCTGGAGGGGTTTATTCATCTCCGGGAATCAGAGAAGATGCTGGGTTAAATTATGAGGAAATAGAGTACGACAATCAAGAACAGCTGGATAGGCTTGTAGACATTTACAACGAAGAGGGAGAAGAAGCCGCATTAGAATTACTCGAACAATATCTAGATGAATACGATTGGGATGACGAGGAGTATGACGCTGCGGTCAACGCTGCTACGGAAGGAGTGTATTTGGCGTCTACCGGAAATCAGGTATTTTACTTTGAGACAAAGGATGCTAACTCTGAGAGCAAAATAAATGTAGTCCTTAGAGATGGAACATCTAAGACTCTAGCGACAATAATGAGTGGTACAGCAGATGGTGGATACTACTATGTGAATCCCTCAGATAAAACAGATTTAGCCTTTCGTAAAATCAATGACACTAAATATCAGGTGATGAATGTGAATGGCAAGAATGATTTTACGGAAAGGGTTAAGAATACAGGAGCACAGTTTAGCGACAATACGGCCGCCCTGGCATATTGCAAGCAGAACGAAGAATTGATGGTATCTGTTGACTGGTTGGTTGCAGTTGGAATTATCAATGCCGCACCGCAAGATGTGTCAGAAACAGAGACCTTAATACTTGAGACTTCAGCCAGCAATGTTTATCTGAGCAGAGTGAATAAGTACGTCGTAGCTGGAACAACTGTTTATGATATGACAAACACTCTTGACGAAAATGAGATATGGTACAAAGATGCTCAGGGAAGTATATTCGTGAACTTCAGAGCTGTTCTTGGTTGGGCCGGAGATTTCATGATATTCACCAATCAGGGAGGTACAATCTCTGTAAGCATACAGGACAATGACCATTACGGAAATGACATGCCAAGTAGTGTTATAAAACTTATGGACATACAAGGCGATAGTCCGGATTCTGGACTAACTGCACAGAGACAGATAGCCTGGGGCAAAGGTGCTTCTGAACTGTTAATGTCTGTGCAATATCCATTCGCCAACTGGTTCGTGTATGTAAGCGCCGACCCACTAACTCTCAATGACAATCAGAATGCTGATTATCTTTTTGTATTTAAACCTAAGAATGTGAAGGTTAATGGAGAGATATTACAGTACGACGACAGTGAGTCACGGAGTATACTATCGAATGTGCTCAAGAAAAATTTAACTTCAGACTTTGATAGTGTGACAGTATGGGCATACAGATTATACAGAGAAGAGGGAAATCAAAATAAGAATCCGACCGGATTCACATACAGTACACAGTATGCATATTCATACGACCCTCCAAAATTAAGCGGGACATTTTCAGATGCAGTAGATAAGTATTTCGATACGAGCAAAGTTTTGGACCCGAACGGAGGTGCAGAATTTGCGATACCTATCTTCGAGACTAAGGCTTCTAACGTGTTACTCCGTTGTTTTAATTTCAATAGCTATGTGCTAAAGAATGAGGAGACAGGAGAATCTTTTCAGATGGACTTTGGAGATATTCCTGGAGAGACAATATTTAGAGGGACGTCTGCATTCAGCTCCTACGCAGGACAGGTATATACAATATGGAATGATGGAGAACCTACATTTGAAATGAGGCCAGAGGACCTAGCAGAGTATGATACAATAGAGATATTCCCGGCGGTCACGAGCCCGGCGTTATGGTTTATGGACCTGAATAGATACGACTGGTCCTATGTTGAAAATGCTGATAACGACTTCAGCGGAAATATGCTAGTCACTTATGGAACAAATGAGCTGAAGTTAAAGAGCAGCAAACTATATGCAGGGAAGGTAGAGATACCTGGAGTAGATGGATTAAAGTTCCTTACACTTACAGCAAGGCCTACAAGTATATTTAGTATCAGCCAGCTTAACTCTTTTGAGTTTTCTGGAGTTGTGGCATCTGATACGGAAGGGACATCCGCTGTAGTATCGCTCCCGACTTTGGGTGTGATAGATGGAACAGTAGATAATATAGATTGGGATGAGTTTACAATGACTCGTATATTACAGGATTTCGAATTTGCAATAGCTTTGGCAATGGTAGTAATTCTTAACTTACTTCCGAGAGTCGCGCTATTCTTAATGTTATTACTCATAATGTTAGGGAGTATACAGAACGTCAAGCCTTGGCAGCTATTCTGTGTGCGCATATTTGACCCCTACAAATTACTGACACTTGGACGAAGAGATGTGACAACGTTCAGGACAGGCACTATGTTTAGAAACTCAATAATTGCGATGGCAGTGTTCGCACTGTTTATGGATGGAACCATATTGCATGTATACGAGTTCTTAGTGCAGCTATTGGCTTACTTTGTCGGAATGAAATAGTGATTCGGAGGTAGTTTATGAATAGACGAAAGAAACTTATTACGTTACTTACCGCCGTGCTAATATTCACTCTTATGTTCTCTATTGTGGCTTTTGCATCCAATGCCGGATTGGGAGATGACGCTACGGAGGATATTCTGAAGAACCAGAGGTTCAGCGGAGCACTGGAGTGGGTAGACACTATTGGCGGGTTCGTAGATACGGGCTTCACAGCTTTTATCTCATTTGTAGCTTTCTTCATTATCTCAGCAGCTTGTTTACGAAATGTTCTTGCTGGAGCATACTGCGTATTCCCTAAATTTTGGGACAAGGTTGATGAAGCAAAGAAAGCAAATCAGAGCATCACCATCTCCAGCATCCAGAGTTATTTTACTGGAGGCGGATGGAAGAATACAAGCACGGGTTCAATCTCACAGTTCATCCTCGGATGCTTACCAAATGTAAAGGTACTAACAGATTTCGAGAATGCGCAGGACCCGGATTACAAACAATACTTCATGAAGGCCATTCCTCAGTGTGTATTGGCGGTATTCATGGGGGTATTTATTTACAATGGGTACTACAGAGATGTTATGGTAGTGACATCGAAGTTTGGTTCATCTGTTGTGACACAGGCCCTTAATAGTGTTAAGCCAGATGAGATTTTGTATAAGCTTACGAATATCTCTGGTATTCCTGACTATCCTATCAAGGGGGCGGAGACTGGTACAGACTCTTTCGCGGACCAGTACCTGTCTGCAATTGCTGGCAGAATTATTGGGGAGTATGATGACCAGGCGGAGAAAGACAACAAGACCGATATGTACAACAAGCTGAGTGATTGGTGCTCGCAGTACTTTAAGGCTAACTTCTCTGCATACTCGAACACAAACATCTGGAAGATGTCTGTAGTATCTGATGGAATTAGGTCGCAGGCGATTAGCTCTGGACAGCAGGACGGTGGAACAGCTATGTCTGTGAGGTATACAGTCGTGACTCCTATCAGCGAGCTTGCACTTAATACAGAGTATCACAAGGGAGAAGAGATGTATGCCTACGCCACAGTACAGTTCGTAAACCAGGGAGCGGACTCTGATACAGCAAATGCCATGGTTAGCGACTTTGTACTTGATATCCCTTCCAATGCACAGTTCTCTAACGGGCGTTATACATTTACACAGGATGCAAGTTCTGGAAACAGATTACATTCTAAGGATAACTGTACGATTAACGGAAAGAGTATGACAGCATCTGCGGGATACATTGAGTTGGACGATACTTCTGTGCTTAACAGTGTAAGTATTGGAGAGCAGATTCCGGTGACTGGACTTGAATATGAGTCAAACGGAGGTCATACCATTATAGCCATCAGAAGAGCTGATGGAATCTCAACACCCAGACTTACTTCTGCTTCTAAGGGAATCGTTATCAGTGTTGGAGACAGTGTATCTGATGCGCTTCTCAAGAAACTCAACGAGGACGGTGGTGTAACTTCAACTACAGCTTCTGACGAAGGAGAAGATGAAGATTACATTGATGAGTTAGAGGAAGGTCTTGAATAAATAGTTTTCGGGAGAGTGGAGACACTCGCCACTCTCCCACTTTAAATAGGAGGAAGTCGAGTGGTGAAATATTTAAAAAGATTCTTAGTTGTGATTATGACGGTGATACTTGCATTATCAACGTTCATAACCAGCTATGCTGCTATCCCAGAAACTGTAGCTGATGCTGTTGCGGCAGGAGCAAAATCTGATATATACTTGGATATAGTAACAGCAAAAACCCATTATATAATGCCAGTTTATACGTATAAAAGTACCCTTTATGCGGGGATGTTCAATGATAACGATGACGCTCGTGTAATACAAATTGAGAGGGCCACGTATGGAGATACTGGTGTAAAAGGAATAGTTATGGGCGCTAACGATGCTGCATTCAATACAGTAACCGTTCAGAGTGTTAGATTTATATATCCAAAAGATGCAGATTCAATTGGAGATGGTGTGCAAATTCCAAAAGATGCAGAAGAGGTCGCAGACGCTGAACTGGGCTTTGTTGAAGGTAGTTTATATTCTCTGTTGAAAGAGAAAGAAGATTATGTGCTTACCAATAAAATTTGGTACGCTCCTAGTGCAGAGAATAGTGTAAATATAGCAGAATTTGTAATTGCTATAAGCGGTTCTACGTATTCGCTACTTACAGAGTCTGCCAACCAGCTTACTAATAGATTGCCTGTAGAATATTACAATAACAGGGCAGAAGGAGTAGGGGAGTCAGCCGTCACTGTGCATATGTCGGTTGAACAACTCTTAGATGAATTATTATTTAAGATGAACGAGCAAGGACTCTTATCTTCCGAACTAAGCGCAAAATTTATAGAGCAATATAACCCTCCAGATGAAATTACAGATGATTTCTTTTTAAGATTAGCAGATAATAGTGTTCCCGCACTTGGACTTAAGCTACCTAGTCTCACAGGTACGCAGCCAAGCGAGTTTTTATCTTGGATTGCTGACAGACGTGGAATTCTAGCCAATGCCAATAAAGCAGAAAACGATGCTGAGAACGCAGAAGAAGCGGATAAAGTGAAAGTAAATCCTGGAGTATTTGCAACTGAGTCTGGAGAAGTTGATTGGGCGAACCTTCGTCTTATGGCTCTTAAGACTGCAGCAAATAAGGATGATACGACGGGAGAAACAAAGCTTAAATCCATATGGGGAAGTGAGTCTGTAACATCCGGAGGTAATACATACAATCCGTGGAATGGCGTGGAACTATATAACTTTTTGTATAGATACATTACGTCAATTCGAATAGGAGAGGGGTCTGATGTATTAAAACAGAAAGATGCTGTGCGGCTGTTCGAGATATTCTCGTTGGTGTATTCAAAAGGAGACGGTCCATTAGTTGAAGCATTTGACCCAGATAAGGAAGGGTTACAGTTAGCTTATCAATGGCTCAGTAGTTCAGGTGCTGTGAATCAAGCAGCATCGGGATTTAATACGGAGTCAGAGGCAGTGAATGGGAAGAACATACCAGTGTTGGAGGGGTCCTCGGTAGACGATTTGCAGAGGATGAAGACTTTCGAGTCACGTATGCGTTTGTTGTACGCTTTAGCACAACAAACGAAACCCATAGATGTCACACAATATCCAGCCATTCAAAGCTATTATATAGATAATGAGTACGCTGTGAGAATACCGTTCAATATAGACGAAGACGGCGCAGTGGACTTATTCACTGGAGATATCTTTTCGTTCAGTGGAGGCTGGAATAGAGCGCCAATCCCATTATCTGTTGTTACTAAAGGCTCTAAGGAAGCGAACAGTGAGTATGCGGCTTACATGATTCGTACTGCTTTTGAACTTCCATACTACGTGAAATACTTGAATGCCGAACTAGTAAAAAGTTTAAGCGATGGTACGATAGCAGAGAAAAATGAAATAACTAACGCATTGAAAAATATTGACAATATTGTTAAAACGAGTGGCTGGACCCTATTATCCCAACTTTGGGAAATGGAGTTCGATGCTAATTATTTTAACGAAGAAGATGCTGCTGTTATAGATGACGATTACAATAGCTTAAAGAAGATTTGGGACGCAGTACAGAATAATGAGCAGTTCAATGCAAATTCTGGACAAGCTCAAGAAGAGCCGGAGACCTTGACAACAGGACAACCACTTCCCACATTCTTCAAAGATTATGCATTTACATCCGGACAGGTATCTGGAAATCTTACGGAAGAGTATATAAAGGGAATTGCGTATACGGCAACGCTTGTTCCGATGAAGTCTAACTTGTATTCCCAAGAATGGATGAGTTTACTTGATAGCGATTTCAAGGAAAACTTTTATAATGACTGGGGATTTAATAGAAAGGCTCTTTATATGGATACATCCCCTGGAGCTGGGGAAGCATTCTTTAACTCAGGAAAGACGAGCAAGGGAGAGCTTCGCGTAGTGACGCTTCGAGACTTAATTGAGGCCAGAGATGATATTGTCCTATATCTTGATGATAACTTTTATAACATCAATGAGATTAGTGACGGTGGTGAATTGTTCCGTACATATGTAGTAAACAACACAACTCTTGATTCGGAAGGAAATCCAGTTAAAGACGCGTGGTCTAATTACATGTCTGGAATTGTAGAGGAGTCATACAATACTTCACTCGACTCAATCGTAAAGACTGGTGCAAGTACGAATTACTCAAAAACATTTTACGAGCTTATGTCTGCGGCAGATGTGAATGCTCATACATACTACCCAGACGCTACTACAGACAATCCCGGAAACACAGACTCCACAGTTCTTAGTTCTGGGAAAATAAACTATTACCTGGACACAGATAAGACAGGAAGTGAAGTGTATACACCGCTTCAGGGATATGCTGTCGTGTCGGCAATTTACAGAGACCCTGATTTATACAATATGCTGAATTCAGCGACAATACAGTATCCAGTGTTTATTGCATCTGAGAAGGCTGCATATGCGCAAGGAGCTTCTACAGAGCAGATGTCCACAATCTTTAACTGGGCGTTAATCAAGAACATAGAAGCTGCTATGCCAGTTGGATACTCAGGAAACCTTGACATGGATTGTCCTTTGTACATGGATATCCTCGGTAACATCGTTACTGAGTCTGGAACTATTGTAGTTCCTGTGGCATCTAACGCGACCATTATGAATCCGAGCACGTTCTATGCGACACAGTACGGAGCCGGACTTTGGGCAGTTTATGGGGCGGGGTATCAGATACCTGTAAAAAAGAATGACGCAAATACAGTCCAGCAGATTTTTCAGGGAATTCTAGAACCAGACGAGAAGGGAAAGGTGTACATTCCTGTAGCGCGGGCACTTCAATTCAATGGTGTTACTGTCGACATGTCACGTTTGTCGATACAGGACAAGGACACTCTTAACCTATTACAGAATGCACTGTACAATCAGATACTGTCTATGGAGAACTCGGACAAGCCGTACTATAATTTTAACAATTATGCTAACATCTGTACGGAAGTTTTGAGAGGAGCTCCGATAGAAAATATTGACAAAGAGATCGAAGGACTCAATATCTCCGGAAGTAGTATAAATCAGGCCGGAGTGGTGGCTGCAGCTAAACTGGAAGAATTGAATAGTTCCTTAAATATGGGCGGAGAGAATACGACAATCTCATTACCCAATTTAGCGTTCATGCCAGGGTTTAACTATTTGGCACTTATAGTGTTCAAAGTGGTTCTGCTAGTGATAGTGTTTGTAAACATGGCAATTATTTATATGGATGCTGTGAGCGAGTCATTGAACTTGGGAACGCTTTGGAAGTGTTTACAGGCTTTGGTTATTACGATGCTGACGGTGCTGACAATTCCTATGATATTCGAGGCCACATACTATCAATCGAACAGAGCCTTACTACAGAATGAATCAACACTGATATCTATGCTCAACTTGGAGAAGAAAGAGTCAGGCGTGGAGATTGGCGTGACCGAGGTTAAGGAGCCGGAATTAAGTACAGAGCTCTATTTAAAATTAGAGAGTATTGAGATACCGTGGTATGAATTATTTTATAACGCGGTTTACACAGATACGTACAATACATTGAATAAATTATATGACAATTATGTGCAAGAGCACAGTACGATATATTACTTAGATGATGTGGAAGTGAAGAATGACGGAGTATATGTGAATGTCTCAGATGTGTACGAGTCATCATCCGTAGACTTCAACATGAACTCAGTGAATAAAACACTTGTACAGACAGCATCAAATAAGAATACAACATTCAGTTTCTTCTCCCCGTACTATACGATATTGGATGCACTTATCCAAAATGTGAATTATTTTAACGCGCATCCGTGGGGCGATGAGACCAGTACAGAGAATACAACAGGTTGGTACGCATATACAACAAAAGAGCAGAGCGGTGGTAGAATCAAGACCGTAGGGCTTGCTGCACAGTATTTTCAATCAGCGAAATTTATGGAGGAGACAGGCAGTGACATCACAGGATTCAGAACTCTCTACAAGGACCTGGCCGATTTAGATACTGGGACAGACGAAGCGTTGGGGAACTTCTTTACTGCTAACAACCTGAATGCTATTAAACTTTCTGGATGGTATCCAAATGGAATCGAAGGTGAGAATTGTATGAAGAGAATTGAGTGGTTGGAAGATGAAGCCAGAACATTCGTGTCGCAGTACAGAGATTTACTCGGAAAGATTTCAGACGAAACATTCTTGAAGGTGATGGCTATGGACCTAGCTATAAAGCATAACAGAATCTTTGGTTGTAACTATGCGGACACTTACGAAATATATAACTTATCCAACGACGACTTAATAAGATTGTCAGTAGCAGAACGTGATGAGGTAATGGTAAATTCTACACTTTCCTATCCAAGGTTTGTCTACGAGGTAGGAGGAACTCCAGCTGTATTTGCGGCGGCAGTGCTTTCCATGATAATGTGGATTAGCGGAATTGTGAAACCATTGCTTGTTATAGTTGCTTTCGTAACAATCTTTGTAAGTATTTTTGTCTTCAAGGTGTGTCTGCGAAAACAGAGTACAAGTCTATATGGATATTTCATTACAGCGCTCATGCTTAGCGGGACAAACATACTTTATAGTCTTGTTCTTAAAGCGAGCATGTTCTTACCAACTATCGGACTAACACCCTTCATGTGTATTATAATTCAATGCATTATCCAGATTACCTACATGATGGTTTTATTAACTGTTGTGTGGACGGCCTTCAGAGATTGGCAGGATTTAGGGTTTACCAGATATGCTAATAAGGCTCAGGATATGCAAGTAGGGCTATTCAGATTTATGCACAGGAAAGAGCGTAATGCAGATAATCCGTTCTACGGAGGAACAACTCAGCAGAGCACGCCCGAGAAAAACTGGGCTATATATGATAATATGATAAATGAAAGAAGGAAGAGGAGTAGATAATGGCAAAGACATTAAAAGATGATAAGCCCAAAATACAGATGCTCCTCGACGTTGAGAATATCTTCGGAGAAAGTACAAGAGGGCTTGGGCAGTTTATACTTACACTTCTCGTAGTAATTGCTCCTGTGGCCATTATAGCATATACAGCGTTATATATCATAATTCCTTGGCAGATACTTGCAGTGTTCTGCTTAATTTGGGCTGTGAGAATGACGCTGATTATTATGGGTCACGAGTCGCAGAGATTACGGGATTACAAGAGACAGCGAGATGATGTATACGCTCTTTCTGAGAAAATGTGTAGGATACGCAACATTCACCCACAAGGATGTATCGAGTATGTAAATGGGACTATCGGATTCTTTGTGGTTACCTACAACGATTCTTCAGGAGACATAGAGAAAAAGTCTATACAAATCGATAGATTCTTAAATCTTGCTGTTGGAAAACATCCATTCGATATTTATGTTCAGAACGTTACTGACACTGGAGCGCTAACCAAGAAGTATGAGAACGTGCAGTTGTTTGGAGACAGCCAAGCTGCCGGAGATTTTATGGAGATTATAGATTATGTGAGTAAAACAGTAGAGAGCAGCTCAAAGCTCACACGAAATATAATTTTTATACAAGGAAGCAAATGGCAGTGGAAAGACATTCAAACAGATATACAAACAGCACTCAGCTCGGAAGCTGCTCGAGTGTTCCGGTTAGCGTATTTGGTTACAGACAAGGATGAGATAACCAATATTGTGTCAAGAGATATCGATGGATATGTAGACATCGAAGCTCTTACGCAGAAACAGTATTATACTGGAAATACGAGAGGAGCTAAAGTTATATCTTATAATTATTCAGCTAAAGAGGAGGAGTATGTCGAGCAGGAGAATCTTACTTCATTTATTCCACAAATGAAGTAAATTTTCAGGGGCTCACAAACATATGTAAGTAGGAGAGGTACATGCAGTACCGTACCTTTCCTTTCTCCCCTTAGATATGGTAAAGTACATTGCATTCGTAGATAAACGCACTGCAAGCAAACTTGCTAAAGCAGAGGAGTGCGGAGACTTAAATTTAAACTTATGTAAAGTAGATGATGCTTGGGCCGGAAACACGTTTGATGCTGTCGTAATGTTAGACGAGCAGAAACATGTGGAGTCCATCCTTTATAAATAGGAGGAACTATGGCTAAATATATGGTTGTGGTATCAAGTTACATAGATGCCACTATAAAGGAACAGCAGAAGGACATCACGTTCTATCTCTTTAAAACATTGGAAGAGTTGGACGAGTATATACAGAAGACCCCTATTAGAGCAGATACATTGTTCTTTTCGAGAGATGCTATCCCTTTGGCGAATACATCGCTCAACTACTTAGTTGCTATACTTGAGCGGGTATTTTTTAAAGTGGACCATGTAGTTTACATTACGGAGCAGGGGTCTGGTGAAATTTCTTCTGTTAAATTTTTGATTAAAGCAAAGAACTACGATAACTGGGAAATCGTAGAAGGAGCTCTTACAAGAGAGTATGTGACTGGGATTGTAAGTGGAGCAGCCAGACAAGACCAATCTACTACAAAACGTAAAGCGGTGTACAGAGTTCCAAAGAAAGAGTACATCAGAAATAAATCACGTCAGACTAGTCTCATGGAGGAAGTCAGGTATTTAGATGACGATGATTTGATGCAGAAGATGCCAGATGAGAAGATGCCATTGTATATCCCTCCAGAGCAGACTCAGGTTTGTGTAAGTTATGACATAATCGGAGATAACTGTGAAGAGAGGACACTCTACAGTTTCGTTATGGGGCAGTATCTCTCCACTCATGGAAAGACGCTGTTACTTGAGAGGGATTGGGAGTTCCATAGGCTCGGAGAAGAGGTTACCAAGTCTGGAATAGATTGCGATATCTTTTATGTAGACGAGCTATATGCGGATGCAACAAAGGTCTTCAATGATATCAGACATTCGAAGACAAATCTCATCATAGTCTTGAACAGGAAACGTATGGAATATAATTACAATTTCCTGTTCAACTTGTTGTACAATAATCTTGATGATTACCTAATGTTCGCAGTCAGAGAAGGGTATTATGGAGAGGAGCCTACAGAGAGCAAATATACTGTAGTATTTCCCAATAAGATGTGTGATGTCCTAGACATGTTACAGAGAGTCAATATGAATTTCTTACGACACACAAAGTTTGTGGGGATTCACCAGAATGTACTTACAGAACTTAGGATGCCTACTGCAGATTCAATACGCTCCATAATTGAAGATATCTTGAATAGTCAGGAAATTGCAAGTGTTGAACTCCTGGAAATGGATAGCCTGAAACTTGGTATTGACAGCAACTACGATTTAGGGAGTGCTTTGTGGTACTAGTAATACCTATTCTCATAATCGTAGGAATTTTTCTATATGCGGTCTGGGATATAAACACTATCTTAAAATCGCCGCAATATAAGGGAAATAAATATTGTCTTACATTCGGATTTTTGAGTGTGGCTACGAAAAAAGTAGAGACTGCGAAAGACACGACTCATTACTGTGGAGTTATCCCTCTTAGATGTATCTGCGTCTATGTGACAAGAAATGAGACAGAGGCACAGAGACCTTCGTTGTCAAGAAAATGTCCAACACTTCTGATACCCATACCTAAGGTATCAGGTAAACCTGAAGTGGATATGAAGCGACATGTTGTGCGGTTGTCAATAAACGATATAATAAATATGGATAAACAGAAAGGAACAGTTTATATAGGATGAGGTTGGTAGCTTGTGCGAGCTTTGACTCCAATGTATTGTTGGATGGAGCGAAGTGTGTTACGAGCATGAGTGAACTCTACAAGTTAATAGCGGACCCAGAATCTACGGAGTTAGTTATACGGAAAGATTTCGCAACCAAGTATTTCACTCCTATGGGGTTGGTGGAGTTTATCACAAATGCTCAGAAATTAAATACGAGACTGAGTGTGGAATCGGAGACAATTCAGATGTCTTCGTTTCTTGGGCAGGTTAAGAAACTTGCGAGCATTAAAGATACTGCGGAATTCATCTACGCATTAGAGAAGAGTCCGCAGGAGATTTTTGGAATCATAGAAGGGTTGTGTAGAAGTTATGTATCAGCGTACAGTGAAACTTTGGAAGCAAACAATAAAGTCTCAACGCAACACTTACAAATTGCAAACCTACAGAGGCAACTTGAAGAAAAAGATAAAGTGTATCAGGACTTGATACAAAGGAATCACGAGACCGAGGAAAGACTTCATATACTTCTGTCCAGAATCAATTATCAGTACGGACACAACATCAATATGGAGACTATATTGAATGCAGACGGAAACAGGTACGACAAGGTCCTTTACATTAAGGAGATAACTCGTGTGCACTATGTAGATACATTCATTTACTATCTTCAGGAAATCATGAGAACGCTTTACGGGGTTCCGTGTAGACTCTGTGTTATGGAACCATTCTACACGTATGATAGAGATACACTCTATCCTAGACTTAAACCTAGTTGGGATATGACAGCTGAAGACGTGTATTCGTCGGATATTTTCATGGCAGGGTATCAGCCAACACTCGTGGAGGATATTCTGAAGAATTCTTCTAACGTCAGATACTTAATCATTCTGGATAGACTTGGGGATTTCGACATTCACGTCACTGGAGATAACGTGGAGAACCTATGGACAGTGTCGGATTTAAACGATATGGGAAACGTTAGTTATCTGGACCGTATCATCTCTTACAGTGTGGACACCTTGAACATTCCACATATTCAGGGATTTGAGGCTAAGACCAATGCAGAGAAGATGAGTCTGTATTCATCCATTCCTTCTATGCAGGCAGTGATTAATTTGTTGGAGCAGAAGTGATGTTAGCTGGCCAGATATATGAAGTATTGCAAGATAAGGATTATACTCTAGATGAGATAAATTCTTTAATTAAGGGCGAGCACGTGGCAGATACCTACAAGCGTAAACGTCTGGTAGTCAACATCTGTAACGCGATGTTATTTGCCTGTGACAGAGAGTGGTACATGACAGTAGATGCAATATGCACGATACACTCTATACTAATTTCTGATGTGGGAGACAGTTATTCGGGATACCTTAAATCCTTGAAACTGATGAATTCTCAAGAATTCATCAATGGAATATTTGAGGCTCAGAGAGGTGATAATATGGAAGAACGTGCAAGTAGGCTCCGAGACTACTTGTTATCTGTAAAGCCGTTCGACGATTACAATGAGCTGTTGGCAAGAACTATTTACGTAGTACAGCATTCAGGAGTTTATAGATGAGATGGTTGTTAGCTATTACAATGTCTTTGTTATTTGTATTCCCGTCTTATGCTTCAGATAAGGCCTTGGTACTTATCAACGGACTTACGGGAACAAAGGAGTATTTCAATCAGTACTTGGATGATATACAGCAACATGGATACGACCCTATACCTATAGACCTCTACGCACATGGAGATTTTGGAGGATTCGGAACAGTTAAAGATATTATCATGGAAACTTCACGGGAGATTGAAAGACAAACTGAGGGATACTCGGAAATAAGTATTATGGGTATCTCTGCTGGAGGAATGTCTGGAGCATATTATGCAGAGCACGGCAGTAGGCCTGTTAAGAAGCTCGGAATGCTGATATCGACTACGGAGCTTTCAAGACTCACCAATCCGATATTCCAGAGTTATTACAGCGCAGGCAGACGGGTCGGATACACATCTGTTACATACACAGATATACATGTTCCGAATTCAGTAGAAGTGTATAGTCTTAACAGCTTGGAGGATAATATAATCCCTATACCGTCGAATGCTTCACATGTTGTGAACAATCATGGGCACAGAGTGACCGAGGTGGACATACGAGAAGTCTTAGAGTTTATTTATAAGGAGGACTAGGTTGGAAGATGGCAATAAAGCTCCTGTTGCGAAACAGCTGAAGAAGAAACAAAAGCGAGAGAAGAAACGTGACAGGTTTATAAGGACAAGGATGTGGGTATCCACTATCGTATCATCAATGTTCAACGACCGTGGAACAATCCCTCCAAATATTGGGAATAACATCCTGATAACAAACAATCTATATATTACAAGAAATGCATTAAGTGCAGTTATTACGATAAAGGAGTTTAGTGATGACACTCCGGTAGGGTTTTGCTCGGACTTAATAAATGATGTTAAGTCTAAAGTGCAGGATGTGGAGATTGATGTAACAATTAAGAGTCAGCCGCACTACATAGATGTTAATGCTTCTGGAATGAAGTCAAGGGTACATACTTGGGAAGCTATTATGAATAGCCCGATAACCACGGAGAGACAGGCACGCAGGGCAGCTCGACAGTTATATACATTGCAGGTAGCAGAGAGCGGTGAGCCTATCTACATGTCGAGGGTATATATTACAGTGCGAGCTAAGGAAGGAAGAGCACTTAATAAAGGAATTGAGGCAGTCTCGAAGTATCTCAACGGATGTGCTATTTACAGAGTTGTACGAAATGATTTAAAGAGTCATTTAGAGTATGCGGCGATTATGTCGAATTATAGCAATCCGAACATGAAAAATGTGGGTTGGATGGTTACATCCCAGCAGGTTTTAGCTGAGATGTTTCCACAGACACAAGGATTGAATGATGCGTCAGGAACTCTGGTTGGATTAGCACGCGACAACAACGCTCCCTATTGGATAAACTTTAGGAAAACTGCAAACGCGAAGAACATTTATCTTATAGCGCGTTCTGGATTCGGTAAAACATTCATGGCTTTAGCAATGTTGATAGACGCTTACGCTGACGGGTACAATGCTTGTATCATGGATATCAAGGGTACTGAGTTTACGGCCTTTACAAATGCTTGTAATGGGGTTGTTTTATCTATGAGGTCGGATGATACGCACTTCATAAACACCTTTGTTATGGACGAGAGTGAGGTAGAGAACGGGCAGTATCAAGTATATTTCAACAGGCGTATCAGGTTATCAAAGCAGAAAATGTTAATCATGTGTCAGTTTACAGAAAAAGAGCAAGCACGCGGAGATGCTTTTCTTGACGAGTTTTTAACATCCCTTTACGAGACTCACGGAGTTATTCCGGACAATCCAAATACATGGAGCAGGTCAGAAGTATTCCATCCGTATTATGTTTACGACGAACTCGATAATTACGTATCGAGAGAAGTTAAAGAGAAGTACGGGGAGATTGCACTAGCTGCGTTATCGAGAATGCACACATACATGCATAGAAGAGGAAACAGTTCTCACATTAACAGGGACCAGTACAGCTATAAAGATGTACTGCATACGAGAGTTCTCACATTCGATTTCGGAATACTTGAGGATTCATCATCTAACGTGGACCCCGTAGTATTTCAGTTGAAAGTTATGCAAATCATAAACGACGAGTTTGTATCTTATAAAAAGAAGAATGGAGAATGGACATTTAAGGTACTTGAAGAGTCGCAGGTCTGTGCTGACTATCTGCTTGAAATCTATGTTCGAGAGATGACCTTACGTCGTGCACAGAATCAGGTGACATTCTTGCTTGGAAACTCAGTATCTGCTTTAAAGGATAATCCTGTGGCGAAACCGTTGCTGGAGTCAATTAATATTCTTATTATGGGAGTATTAAATAAGAGCAGTCAGGAATATCTAATAAACGAGTATGACCTTGGAGCAGAGAACATGGAGAAGCTTAGATTGATTGCGGAAGATACTCGGTATCTACATAATTTCTTGTTGGTAAATAGAATGCAACAGGACGCCACAACCGCAATCGTCAAGGCGTATGTACCCAAGAGCGTAAGCGAAGGTAAATTATTTAAAGTTGTAGATGTGGAGGAAGACTGATGAGTAAGGAAATAAGATATACAGTAGAATTATTTACTGCAAGTATTGTGTTTTTCATTTGCCCGGTGTTCTATTTAATATTTCTTAGGAAGTATAAACACTTGAGCAGGTGTGAGACGACGTACCCCAGGCAGGAGTTGTTTTACTCTGCAAGAGTTATCATGCTGGCATCAATCATAATCTGGGCATGTAGCGCCATTTATGTGATTGCATCGTGGATGTTGCAGGTGAATTATGCTTTAGGAATTTGATGCTCAAAATAGGACATGGCATTATCGTAGATGTCGATTCCAGGAGATTAAAATTCTTGCATGATGAACACTTAGCACAGTATACGGGGAAACGCGAGTATTACAAGGGTTCGGTCGTAACTTTTATATATGATACGGAGTACCCGTTTCTTGTAAGATGTAGATAATCAAATGAGGATTGACGATGAGACACTGGTGGGAAAATTTCACCCTCGATGGTGATAGACAAATGAAAGTTCTACTTGTCATATTAGGAGCTTGTCTTGCATCCTTCTTGGTGATTATGATAAGTCTTTCTTATCAGAAGCACACGACGAAGATAATAGTGGACTGGAATTCTCCAAAGTTTATCGGAGAGCGTTCTGGTTATTATAGTGCGATTTTTGGTAAAACTCCTTTGGATGAAGAAGTAGATGACGATGTGAAGAAAGCATTTGAGGAAGAAAAAGAGGAAACCTTTGCAGTTGTAAAATCAAATGCGGAACTGATAAAGGAATACGGTATTTCATTCAAGGATGGGACTTTATCAGATTTGGGAATAGCTTGTAATACTAAGCTTTTCGATATGTGCAACAAATACTTTTTGGTAAATTATAATGGGGAACAAGTATCTCCGCTCATACCTATGGCACTTGCAAACATAGAAACGCCGAGCAGAGCAGACCAGAATATAACTTATTCTTCATTGTTCCCGTCAGCACTTGTACCTATAAGTTCGGCGGATGCGATTGAGAATATGTCGTGTCTGGCAGTTCTTGAGAGTCCGGAGCTATTCAGTGTTTTGGCATCAGACCATTGGACACGTGACAGAGGAGCCTTACAGATGAATCCGAACTATGGGGTTAGTCATGAATCCTATAACTCACTAATGGGACCTTCTGAGGCGTCTATACTTGCTAACATCTCAGGAGCAGGAATTGACTTCTCAGGATATTCAGCATATGAGCCAAGAAATAGTCGGACACTTACAGTAAACGATTGGTTAGCAAATGTGGCAACAACTCCTGGTGATAGGTTCAATGTACGTGACAGTATTCTACGCGTTGCGTCGGAAGCACAGGACGCAATTAATCAGTATGCTTCTCAGTATCCAATTGAGAACGATAGCCAAGAGATGTTAATCGTAGCTATGACACATAATTCCGGAAGTGTATTCAATCCTGCTTACGCTACGAAGAAGGTAGGAAACTGGCGCTCAGGAATTGACGCTAACAGGTATTTGTTGCAGCTCACATCAGATGACTTCATAACTTTGATGCACAGTTACTGTAAACAAGAACTGGAAAGAGCACGCTCATCAGGTTCTAAGATTACAATGTATTTGGAAAGAGCACAAGCTAAGGACTTGTTTAGACAGGGACAAGAGCAAGGAATCTTTCAGAATTACGAGTCTTATATTTATATGGGGAATTACTATGAAGTTACATATACATATCCTATACAGGCACTTTACGCTTACACTATGTTAGGGTTGGTATACAGCGGAAACTAACGTGGATTATAAGCGTAGACCTCAACGTAAGAGAACGTCTAAGAGAAATGTTCCTACGATTTCATATCAGGGGAAAATCTTATTGGGTGGGCTGGGATGCGTTATAGTGTTGGGACTTGGTATTTTTGGAGTCGACAGTTTTGTCAATCCGGAAATGAAAGAAGTTTCAATGCAGTTCGTAAATGACCAGCATACAAAACATTTAGTTGTCGCTAAGTCAGAGCAGATAACAACGCCGGAAGAAACAAAAGGACAGAGCTATGGAGGTACCGGAAATCAAGCTGTAGAAGGAATCAACGGTGATTGGAGAACTGATGCAGTTAATGGATTTAGAGTAGCATGGGCATACATTAGTAATGTTTATGAGACTGGTGGAGGAAACCTTGCGACAGTACAGGAGCATTATGGTTGTATATGTACTCCAAATAATTACGATGTACCCAAAACTTATGGTTCGAGTTCTGTAGCATTTGGACCTTTTCAGATGGACAGTAAGTACTCAGCATCCAATTTTTTCGCGTACATGAGAGATGCAGGATATTCTGGATTTGAAAATCTTATTGGACTTACTAATGAGCAGTACATGTCTTATGATATTAGAAAAGCTGCCCATGGTGCAATGCTTAAAGCTCAGTATGAGGGATATACGAAATTTTTTATGCACTGTGTAATACAGGCGAGTCAAGCTGGATATCTGTCAGAAGATTTATTACAGAAATTAGAGATCGCTACAGGTAAAAGTAGGTATGATATTCCTGAAGCTGTAATATCTGGAGTATTTTCAAATAATATATGGATAGGTTCAGGATTTGGTTCGAGATATGTGGGGATGATAAATTCTAATATGTCAGATGAAGAGTTAGTGGATGCGTTATATTCGTGCGTAGTAACCTTTAAGAAAGGTAAGAATAATCCTACGCGGGTGAACAACGAACATCAGTTGGCATTAAATATGTTACAGGAAGGATATAATGGGTATGAACCTCATGAGGTTCCTGGGAAGGGATTAGTGTCTTGGGGCAAGGACTTACAAATACCCGGATATTGAGGTGGTTATGAAAAATACTAAACTATTTATCATTTTAGCATCTGTAGGAGTAGTGCTCATCGCTGTGGTAGGCTTATTGTCCTATTTATTATCGAGAGGTGATAAAGTACAGGAGACATCAAATAGCACAGAGATTCGACATGAGCAAACCGTAGAATTTGGAATGGACGTGTCTGAAAATACATATGTTTTCGTTGAAGTAGATGGAATTACCTACTTAGTATATGAAGCTAATTCTGATATAAGTGATGCTGACTTACAGAAATTCTACAATGGAGCGAAAGAAGTATGCAATGAATTTGGAGAATCCTACCCGCAGGGTTTAGTTGTTATGAATCCTACGGAATCTGAGTGTGACGTCTTAATTTGCGGTATGCGCACAACTCTTACATTTGAGGGAGATGAGCTAGTAGATTGGCAAGGACACGAATCTGCTTCCGCTGTGCAAGAGTTTGCAGAACTCCAGCAAGCACTTGAGGAGCACATAAGTGCAGAATAAGCATAAAGCGCTGTTGGCAGTTTTGGGTTGTGGAGTAGGACTCGGGATATTTACGTTATCCACTTCATACTCCAATCTTGAAGCTGTTATGCAGGAATATAGGAGTACGACCGATGGTTCATATATACAGAAGCATCAGGTTGTAGACAAAGAGATTATACTAGGAAAAGCGGAGGACCCGAATCAGGAACAAGGAGGTAGCGGGTCTTCTGTAACTCCCATACAGGCAGATGCTACTTCACAGGAGTGGAGACAGTATGTGAACAATTCTAAACTCTCAGAAACACGTAAAAAGATTTTACTGGAGGGAATTGATACATACGAGAAGGGTGCTCTGTACCACCAAATACGTAGTGCTGGGGATGTCCCTACCGGGTGCATAGTAGAGAAAAATGGCGGAAAGTGTGACCATGATTTGTATCCTGGAGTTGCATCGTATGATTTTTCTACACAAGCTAATTATACCGTAGAAGACCCATTATATCTGGATTGTTCTTTCTTCGTAAAGCACTGTTATCACGCGGCAGGCTTGGAAATGAAGGCAGCTAATACTGCTGGAATGCGAGAATATGATGAGTGGGTAACTATAAGTCCGGAAGAACTTGTGCCTGGAGATATTTGTGTAACCCCTTCTCATGTGGTTATTTTCTTAGGAAGATTAGATGATGGTACGAATTGCTTTGTACATATGTCGCAGCATTCTACGGATATGGAAATAGGGCCTTATGATTTAAATAAAGGGACAACCAAACGGTTAGTTACCTTACAGAATGATACGGAGTGGTGATTATGAGAAAGTGGATTATAATCGGAGCAGCAACTATAGTTGTGATAGCAATGGTAGGAATAGTATCAACAATGCTGACAAAGAACATATCAGAAAACGAATCTGAACAGACTGAGACAGAGTCAATCCCATATGATGTTTCTGGAATTGGGAGAACAGATGAAGTGGAAGAGGAAGGGTTGCCTGAACTTACTGAAGAAGAAATTTCGAAAGTGTTCGATTCTGAGATACAAGGTCTTGCAGATCAGGTATTTGGGAATCATGTAGCATCTTTATCCACAGCAGCACAGATGGTTAAAGAATACGGGTTCGAATACGCTGTTCCTTACAATACAGCATCAGATACAGTCGTTACAGGAGATAAGTACTTGGAGTTTACAATTTATGTACAAGGCAGTAGGCTCCGCGCCGCAATCTCTGGAGACGAATACAGTACAACTTTAAGAGGTTTAGAGGATACGGAATTTTTATCAAAGTTATATGATATGGGCGGTTGATGTCGCGTATACGACTTGTAAAAATTCAGGGGTGCCAGAATATATATAAATAGAAGAGGAAAACTCTTTGCACATTAGAGTCAAGGTGGCACTTCTGGGAGTAGGAGTTCTGTGCGGACTAACCTCGTTTATTGTTATGACGCAGAAGTCCGACATGGACATGATTAGGCAACAATACGTTTCCACACTCAATGGAGACTATACGCAGAAATATGTAACCGTAGAGAAAGATATAATCACATCGACTCCTGAGGAAACTCTCCCACCTAATAATCAAGAACCGGAGACGCCTCCATCAGAAGCAGACGGATATCTTTATGGAGACAAGGGTCCGCGAGTTCCACTATACTTGCAGGGAGAAGGTCCTTGGGCAACCTATTGGCCAGCTAATGCTAAGTACGGAACTAATATAGCTAATTCAGGTTGCGGATACACTTCCCTTGCGATGGCAATATCCTACCTTACAGGACGCGAGATATTGCCTAATGAAATAGCCGATATCGGAGTTCTTCCCTATCACACAGCCAATCAAGGAATCGGATGGGGAGCTTTCACCGGCATACCGCCTCAGTATGGACTGAGAGTTCAAGGGATTGGGCATGACATACAAGCATTGGCAGATGGACTCAAACAAGGGAAAGTTGCTGTGGCGTCTATCGTAAAGGGAGATGAGCCTGATAGGTTCTCCACGGGAGCGCACATTATATGTATTCGTGGAGTTACGGAAGAAGGAAACTTTCTTGTAAATAATCCTAATGCACGAGGACGGGAACAACTTAATATGGAGTACCCTCCAGACAAGATGCAGAACTATATAAAGCAAGAATGGTTAATATGGAAGGAGTAGAGTGTGAAGAAAGTAGTTATAGGTGTTATTATAGGAGTAGTAGCTATCTGCATAGTAGCTGGTGTTTACTTTGTGTCAAAACACAAGACAGAAACAGAAGCGGTAGAGACTGTCGTAGAGACTCAGCCCACAGCTGTAAATGCCGCAGGAGAAACTATTGTCTCTGACGGGATTACTGCCGAGGAGATGGACTTGGTATCTAAGATACTCACAGACCACGCACCGGACCCGACAATGTCATACACGGTAGTATCTTTAACTAGGGATACGCTAACTGTGGCTGATACAGATGGAAATGTAATTGATATTCCATATGATATTACGAAGTATGAGGAGCAGCCGACATCATGCGAAAATTGCGAATAATTTTACCAATTACAGCATTAGTTATAATCGGTATTACATGCGTTTTCCGGACCACCAACAGGAGTTATATGGAGTATCCTAAGGAGTTACGGGAAAGATTAACCACAAAAGAGCTTTCGCAGTTGGACGACAAGTTAAGGGAAGACGGGAGACTTAACATGTCTGTACTAGAGATATCCAACGACCAAGGAGACATTTTCGACTTATACGATTATTTCGGTAACACAGCCCACATCCAATTCTCTGATGTGTTGAGTGTTACATATAACGTAACTAAAGAAGAGCGTGAGAGTATCGATCGGTTAGCCAAAAGCATTGCTGGTCTGGACGTCGTATATGAAATAGTTGAACCTTGTGAAGCTGGTGACGTGGAAGTTATATTACAAGGACAGAAGTATGTTTACAAAGATAATGGACTTTTTGAAGTCAGATAGATTTGACGAACTATCTGTGACATTCTTGGAAGGCATAGCTATTGGGTTGTATGTAGTGATAGTTATGACTATCATTTCATTTAACTTAGAGTTTCACGAATATGATTTAAGGGTGAAACAACAGCAGGAGCAGCTCGATAGAGACTTCCGAGAGCAATTGATGGAACTGGAGGGATATACTGAGTGAAGCTTAGGATATTTATAAGTACTGTAGTTTTGATTGCTATTTGTGGATTATTCTTTGTAATGAACAGTCAGAAGAATGACCCATACGAAGTGATTGCACTAATCAACCGAAATACGAATCAGGCGACGGGAGAAATTCTTGACTATGCCGGAGATATTGGATGGACAGGGCCAGACTGCGTTGGATACGACACTTTAGACAACGGAAAGATTCGTATCTATTTCGGAGATTTGCAGTTCGATATTGGGCAGGACGAAGTCGATAGCGAAGAGTTTATGCAGCTGTTCAAGCACCTCGGCTTTGATATGACACAGAATAAAAAGACAGGAAAGATTAATGTCAAATACAAAGGAGAGGACTTGCAGCTTATGGGTAAACAGTAATGGATAAATTTATACGACAAATGGTTAGCACATTGCTGGGCGAAGCAATGATGCCGACTGGTAAAGATATGGTTAAAACATTGTTTGTTGTCTTATCTTTAACAGTCATCGAAGTGATATGTGCGTTATTAAAAATTCCGCACATATTTAGTTGGCAGGGATGTTTATTAGCAGACGTTATAGTTTGCTTGTTATTCATCATAGAAAGGAGTGAATATAGTGCGGTATCTAAATTGTACAGAGATGTTGAACTACGCGCTAAAGACATTAAAGAAAGACAGCAGGCAATCAGTTCCAGTTGGAAAAATGGCAGAACTCTTCGCAGTAATGACGAACTTGCGGGACATGCTAATGGACGAACAAATCACGAATCCTATAGTGATGTTGAGAATGAATGATTTGTTATCGGCGATTCTTACTGTCCAGAAAAACACAGTCGGAATGGAGTGCATTACGGATACGATGAAGCAGGAGCTCATCTCCGGAGTAGAGTCCATGAAGTATGAGATATGTAGCGATGCAGTAAACTATTACAAGAAAACAGACTTCGAGGAAACTCCTGAGGTAGTAGCAGGGATGAAGGACATTGTAGAGTGTTATTTAGAGAATGGAGGAGTTCTCTAACAAATCAAAATTTTAACAAGGAGTGTTTAAATGCTTAGAGATATGGTTGATTTAAACAACAGCATTTTGGCATTTGAAACAGTACTCAAGATTGAGTACGAAGAGAATGAAACCAAGAGAGTTGTTGATAGCGCGGTGCGTAGATTAGAGAGTGCATGGGGAATGCGTATTGACGGGACCACACTCTATAAACTCGAGAGTGAGAATATCAGTCTTGCTGACAATGTGCAGAACATTCTTCAGCAGATTATGGAGTGTACTAAAACAGTTGCGTTCTTATTTCAGTGCGGGATGTTTTATCATTCGATTCCCATTACGCTTAGCACTGTGAAATACTTAGGTATTGGAAAGGAACAGCTCCGTAGCGTTCTTCGTTATTTCCAGAATAATGACGAGTACTATCTTGCGGAGAATGCAGTACAACAGTTATATATGGGGCTCGACGGGATTGATATGAGCACTGTAAAGAGATTGTTCATTATACTGTTAGTTCTGGATAAACTTGGAGTTCGTGAGGCTGTGGCTGTCGTAGCGCAGTATCTTTATTACGGAAGTGTTTGGGAGGATAAGGATGAATCTGTATATCGGAATTAAGAGTGGGGATACTAAAGATACAATGTATCTGAAGCCTGAACTTCTCTCCGATAAGGCGGTTAATCTGTTCTTAGCAAGCAATCTCTGGGATAAATGCTATGTGGAAATTTCCAATGCAATTCCAGAGGGGATACTCCCGTATTTGCGAGAGAAGTGCAAGGAGATGTGCCCTGTGAAGTTTGGGGATATCACAGAACATGGAGTGGATATTTTATGTGAGATGTTTCCAGATAGGGCAGGAGGAATTAGAAAAGATTACATGTTAGGGCGGCTTCATATTTGAAGACAAAGAGAGGATGTATATGATGTTAAAACTTACAGATGAGGAAAGAAAGTACTTTCCAGGTACAGATATCAATGTAATAAATAAAGCAATATCAAAGATGGGATTTTATGAAATTTCAATTCCTATATGGGAGAGTGTCGGACATAAGATATATGAACAGACTGGAATTGCGTATCCGGCCGTAGCTCCTGTTTATACGCTAAAGACTTCGGTCAGAAGTATAAATACATGGAGGGCATATAGATTACACCACACTTTCGAAGAGACTGTACGGAGATATTTTCCGAGTACGGTTATCTCAGAAATCTTTGTGGATACGCCGGTTGTTCGCAAAACATTATATGATGTCTTATGTTATGACCAGAGGGGACCATTTAGATTACAGTACACGAACGACTCCTACAAGAATAGGATTCAGACAATCGCCGAGTACCTTCCGGACGCATACACAGTACTTAGTGACTTAGATACTATGTATAATGAAGTAGGCTGGAAACGTTATTCAGCACGGAATGTATATGGGTATAAATTAGATGCCCATCATTACTCAGAGTTTTGTCGAGAAGAGGCGTCCAAGAACAAACAAGATCCCTCCTCTCCGCTCATGACAATCGATTATTTGATCAGATATATGCCAGAGTTAATAATCGATACACCTCTGTTTAATCTCAGGAACGTATATCAGGACATATCCGGAATATCTAAAGAATGCAGATGCACTCTCGGAGATGTACACATTGCTATAGATACCATAAGAAAGAGACTTTCGGAGGGATATGGCATATGTATGTAAGTTTATGAATGTATTGACTGATGAATATATAAATTATTTTCTCTATTTACAGGGAGGTGATATAAATTAACATAATACCGGTAGCATATATAGGTAGAAAACTGAACGGGGACCTCGCACATGATGCAGGAGTGCGGCTTAATTATGTGCGTAAACAATATCCAGATTTATTCAAAAAATTGGGAAAACTATACCCATCACTTTCTATACTTCCGACAACAGAAATGTTGTTTAGAGATTTAAACTGGGAGCTATATAAAGAGGCTGTTCAGTGTATTCCGTGGTCTGACTATAAGAATCTAACTACGCGCTACTGACTAAATTAGAGCAGTATATGTTTCGTGAAACTGACCATGCCAAAATTCTAGAGCGTTTGCGGAGTAAGAAAGATATATGCGAGGTTCCATTTCCTGTGTGGGATAGAGTCGCGAAGAAGTTTAGTATCTTCTATGATATTCCGTTAAGTGAGCTACAATTTAGTGTGAAGTACAGCGATGAACACATGGACATTTCGAACTTAGTAAACCCTATCGAGCTTGTTGATGTGCTTAGGGCGCTTCACGCTCAATGTCCCAAAACTGAGAAAGCATTCAACAGATATGCTATGTGCGGTAGCAGTTCTATTGAGAGACAGTTATTGGTGCGAGGAACTCCAGGTCACAATATATATATCACCGGTCTAAACAATGGGTTAGAAGGGAAGCACCTCAGGGTATTTCCGGAATTTGTGGAAAAGTATATTGGCCAATGTTGAAATGGTTCGCTCCCGTACTAGAAGCTGTTGGAAAATACGGTGAGCCAGTGTATGTACGAAATTTTCTGGATATTTGGTTTTCCAAAGAGCTTTATGACGATGTTGTAAATATGAGAAATATGGATAAATACTCTATATACACATGGGATGGAGCTGCTGTAGGGATTGCTCTTGCAGAAAGGAAGAACATAAATACATATAGGATACCTATTCCGAAAGCACCTAAGCTAGATTTTGATAGATTTGTAGAAGAGCACAAAAACGATACTTATATCGCTAAGCACCCAAAATCAGACAGGGTAAAAATGCAGTGTATAAAGGAGCAAACTCCCGAGCTGTATAAATATGTTTGCGATATGTATCCAAAGTGTAAGCAGGTAGTTAATTACGCTGTCCCAGCAAAAATATTTGAGGAGTGCGGGATAAATGTTTCTAAGCTCGGGCACATGCTAGGGAAAACAAGAAGTTGTTTTACGAGGGGAATTTAAATGAAATACTGTCCAATATGTGGAGGGACTGGGGTTTTGCTAGATGGGACTCCGTGTTCTTGCCAACAAAATGAAGACGACATTTACTCAGGAGCAGATTGCTTAAGTATTCCTGAGACATACAGAGGGATTGCATTTAATAGCATATTACTTCCTAAAAATATGGGAACGTACTATGCGAAATTTATGCAAGATACATACGATATGCTCACATCACTGAGATGGCGAAATAAGAACATAATCATATGTTCACCAGCACAAACAGGGAAGAGCATATTAGCATATACGGTAGTCCAGTCACTATTTAAGAAGGGTTTAGATGTATTTCCTTTGATGGACATTCTGGAAATTAAAAGAGTGATGCAGGACATAGAGTATAACAGAAGTACGTCGCTCGGGGTTGAGAATCCTCAGACACTTCTGACGACTCCGTACCTGTTCGCCTATATACCTGCATCGCTTACATATGATGTGTTCGACACAGCAGCCGTTCTAGTGTCCCGTAGAGTGCGGAGAGGAAATTCGACGATACTTCTTTATCAGGGAAATTGGAATTACTTAGCTTCTTCGGACACGAAAGGGTCACTTAAAAACATGGCAGGTAGTGGAGCTTTGACCACTGTAGAGGTTCACAACTTTACTTACAAAAATGATAATTAGTTGTAAAAAATAAGGGTACCTAGAACATATATAAGTAGGAGGATGTCAATGAAGTGTACTGCATATGTTGATGGCTCTTTTATGCAAGACGGCTCACGTTCTGCATACGGGAGCGGGATTTACTTAACAGCGGAGAACTTACAAGTTCCTGTTGAATTGAGGTTTGGAGGTGATAGTGAATTACTATTAAAACATCGGAACGTGGCTGGAGAAATTCAGGCAGTTGTCTCCCTTCTTGAGTTGCTCAAGCAGTTGCCGGAGTATGACGAGGTGGATTTATATTACGACTACCACGGAATCGAGGCTTGGGTCACTGGAGAGTGGAGGGCTCAAAAAGACGTATCAATATTTTATAGAGATACTGTTAGAGAGCACCTGAAAAGAATTAAAATAAATTTTCACCACGTCATAGCTCACAGTGGAGATTACGGAAATACTATGGCAGATGAACTCGCAAAGAAAGGTTGTAAGGACTTTCTTGCAGGAGGTTGTTAAGTGCATGAAATTTTTACACACTTTATTTCGCGCGACCCAAAGGATGATGGAGTTCGCGTAGGTTACATTATGTGGTTCTCAGACTCATTTCCTATAAGTGAGTTTTCTGGAGAAGAACGCATTATGAAGTATTACTGTGATTACAGTGCAAGATTGCAGGTCCCGATGAAGGCTGAATACTTCGATACATTTATGTCTACAGAACTTAAGAAGATTCTTATTAAAGACTCTATTCGAGTTCCTGGAACAGACAACGTAAGTTTCTCTGACCCTGCGGGAGTTGAGACAGCATTCAGAGTAACGAGAGAATTTCTACAAAATGAGTTTAGAATCCTGGAGTCTTACGAAAGTAATATCGAGGATTTCAGAGTAGCGGCAGATGCTTTCATGTCACAGAAGCTTTCAGACCGAACAGTAGAAGAACTGAGCAACACTTATGAGACACTGTCCAAGAGCGATAATACACGCGACAGCGTGGAGTATGCTTTAGACTCCTTACTGATGTTGCGAGAGATTTACTCTACAGATGTTTTGGAGGAGATTAACGACACAGCACCGGAAACAGAGCAGTTCAAATTCTTAATGGACTTTGGAATACCTGTTATAGATTCTGACATTGGAGGACTTTACACTTCTCAGTTATTTGGAATCGAAGCTCAGCCAGGCACAGGTAAGACCAGATTTTCATTAGGGGTTGTAGCATACAGAGCGGCTGTGCTGTATCATGAGAATGTGATATATTATCAGCTTGAGCAGTCAGTTCCTGAGGCTCGTGCGATGCTCACTGCACGCCACGTCTACACACTCTACAAGATACAGATGAGTGACGATATGATACTTCGTGGGAAAGTGCCAAAAGAGTATCAAGCAAAGGTGAAGGCTGCAGAGATAGACCTCTTCGAGTCTGGAAAGTATGGGAAGATTTTCATAAAGAATGGAGACCTTTATGAGGACACACTCACACAGACCTTGCGAAAGGATGATAAATTGCATGGTCCGTTTGATATTGTCATCATAGATTATTTAGGTCTTATAGAAAGAAAGGAAACAACTTACGCCAAACGAAAAGAAAAGTATATGGTAATTGGAGACGCTTGTAGAAAGATAAAAAGGTATGTACAGAGAACACGTAAAGCCGCCTTATGCATTTCACAGTTCAACCAAGAAGGAATCGACGCTGGACTAAATGATAAGGAAATTACTCCTGGAATGGCAGAAGGTGGTATCGCTGTGTACAAGCACTCAGACCAGAACTTAGCATTGTCTAGAACACTCACTATGAAGTTACAACAGAAGCTGAAGATTTCACAGCCTAAGATTCGAGGTACAGCAGGATTTGGGTCTGCAATCATAGACACCCGATTAGGGTTCTGCTACTTTTATCAGAATACTACAAGTAATGTATAGGAGGCAAGAAGATGGCGATTAGTCAGGATGTTCTTGATAAGCTCTACGCGACAGGTAATACGAGCAATGATGAGCTTATGGAAAAGATACGTCAGATATCGAGAAAACAGAGAATATTGGACGGACCTCCTGAGAAATATTCGGAGGTCAAGTTAGACCTCACAGGAATTGAGCCGTTTGGAATTTATAATGATTTCATGCGACGGTACGACTGGCTCTACAAGCAGGCGGAAGCCAAGGACTCGAAAGTGGTAATTAAGGACACGGAGTACACATGTACTTACGAGCTGCTTATTGCGCTTAAGACCTTGCTCTATTTGGGAACTACACGTTCAGAAGCCCGAGCAGAAGCTTGTCGCGACGTGTTTGAGGATGCTATTAACTGTGCGAAAGATGGGGAGCTCAAAGCCGTAGATATTTGTAGAACTCTTACAATTCGCGGAGGAACTTACGAAGCTCGAGAAATTGCACAGTGTTTTGCAGACCTTCTCTTAACAGTCGATGAGCAGGTTACTCTCAGGTGCGAGAGATTGCTGGACACGATTCCAAAGGAGTTTTATGGGTTTAAGTCTATGGAGGAATTTGAAGCATATATAGATGAAGAGTATGCGAAACTTAAAGACAGGAAAAGAGGTAGTAGAATAGTTGCGGTTGCGAAACATCTTCAGACTGTTTAGTGCCGTAGCCATTCTTACAGTTATACAAGCATTCCCAAGTTTTGCAAGTTTGGGAGTAATTGAGTGCCCTAAATACTGTAACATCAGGCAGTCTCCATCAACAAGCAGTAAAGTTGTTGGATTGATTCCAGATGGAGGAGAAGTAGATGTGCAGAGGATTGGAGACAACTGGTGTGCAGTAAAATCAGGCACTGTATCAGGATATATTATGACAGAGTACATCCTATTCGGGGATGATGCTGTAGAAAGAAAGGAGAAGATAGCCACAACAAAAGCCGAAATAGTGGATTTAGGGGTTATCTATTCCAGCATGAATGTAAACTCTAAGGTGTGGGAGCGTGCAGGTTCCGGAGCCGTGTATGACGTCATTAGTCATGACGGGACTTGGGTTCAAGTTGATTTAGATGGCGGAACTGGGTATATCCTAGAAAGCCAGGTAGTAATCTATGACGGACTTGAGACAGCGAGACCTTCCTATGAAACGGTGGATGGGGTCCGTGGAGAACTTGTTCACAATGCCATGCAGTATCTGGGAAATAGGTACGTATGGGGAGGAAATGACCCACACACTGGAGCAGATTGTTCGGGATTTGTAAAATACGTATATAAGGATGTAACAGGTATTGTACTTCCCAGAACGTCGTATACAATGTGCTATTCTGGAGAAAAGATTACTTCATTACAGATGAGACCCGGAGACCTGATATTTTATGCAGACGCATCAGGCACAGTAGGTCATGTAGCGATGTATATCGGGAACGGAACGATAATACACGCGGCCAGTACAAAGTCTGGAATAAAGCTGGACGCATGGAATTATAGAACACCTAAATACATTAGAAACATTATAGGAGATTAAACAATGGGAAAGAGAATCAAAAACTTATCAATTGCATCTTTCATCTGCTCGCTGGTATCCGTGGGAGTATCGTTCTACAATTTCAACGGAGTTATGAGTTCTAAGGCGGCGGAGTACGGGCAGGTCGCATTTTACGGAGCTACAGCATTCCCTACAGTTATTGCAATTTTAGCATTAGTTCTGGGAGTAGCAGCATACGCGACGTCTAAGGCAATTAAGTCAGAAGATGAATAAGGTACACGTACCGGAATCCTACAAATACTAAGTAGGGTTCATACACAATACGAGAGGAGATTTTATTACAATGATGACATTCAGAGTAGGAGCTGAGCAGCAGTTACACGCGGACAAGGTTCTGCAGATTTACGGCAGAGCGAGAAAGACCGGAGAGGAGGTACTATCTTGGGTAGTCTATTCCTTAGAGAGACGAGGACGTCAGGTTATTCGTCTGGAGTCTGCCAAGGGATTGGAGGATATCGAAAGATACTGTGATGAAGACACCATCTTGGTTCTTACTACAAGAGTTAAGAAACTTACACCTGTTATCGAAGCAATCCGTGATAAGGTTGCTGGAGTGATTTGCGTTTCTATCGACAAGAACGACGCAATCTGCACAGACGATGATGTGGTTATCCATGCACAGACCGGAAACAATTATAGGTCTGCGGCTGTTGTGGAACAGCCTAAGTGGGATAGATTATTCCTGTGCTAATAAACTGAATATTGTGTATGAAATACTCGTAAATTCTCAGGAGGTGCCGACACGTGGCACGAAAGAGTGTACTGTCTTCCCAGATAAGTATTCCTACTTATTGGAAAGATTATGTGAATTCTAAAGTAGATATAGAGAACGAGCCAAAACAGCCCTGTCCATTCCACAACGAGGTGCATGGTAAGTCTTTTTCCTATTCACCGGAAAGAGGATATTTCTCGTGCTTCGGAGCATGTCATGTGCTTGGTGGAGATGTAGTCCAAATGCATATGCTAAATTACAAGATTAGGAATTACGATGACGCAGAGAAAAGTCTTGCGCGTCTTTACGGAATAAAGCTGGACAAGACAAAGATGCGTCCGACGTTTCAGAAACCTAATCTAGATATAAGCGATGCAGATGTGGAATGGAGAGTGGCTTATGGAGAGGCTTGTCATTACGCTAAAACAGTAGATGATTGGATTGAGTTAGATTATATAATGTCTCAGTATCCTGTCAAAATCGACACACTTAGGAGATTCGTAGAAAGGAGGAAATGATGGACAACGAGAGGTTATTTGTCGTATTAGGAATAGTGGCTTCTGTTGTCTCACTCTTAGTATGCATAATCTTAGTCGTCATTTTTGGTATAAAGCTGTCATTGTTCTAACGATAGTCGTAATCCTACTTGAGGTTATAAGAACTAAAATAACGTGGTTAGTCGTACCTGAGGCTATTTGTATGGTTCTCGTTATTGTAAGTACTGGAATGTACTGGCATCGGCGAAACCGAGAAAGGAGATTGAAATGACTTACGAAGAATTGGTTGAGCGGTCTAAATACGTAAAAACCATTATCCCGGATGAGGAGTCCTTTAACGATATCTTAAACACTTTTTATGAAGATGAGGTTAGGGACTTAGATTCGGATGAATACTTTACTAAAAATATGCGAGTACTTCATATATTGGCAAGAGCAACAGATTTGATTACGAAGCGGTCATCTTACACGGAGGATGACGTTTTACACTTAACTGGTGAGTCGTCATCCATGGAGTTGCCTGTAGAGCCTGAGTTGAAGCAGTTATTCTTGCTGTGTAATGCGAAAACAATCAACGCTGTACTAAAGTTGAGTTTGGCTCCAGAACTGATGGGAAGTATCTTTGACGGACTGGACAAGCTGACCTTAGACGAGACAGTAGACTTATCCTTGGACGATAGTACTGAACTCGGTAAAATATACACGCGTTACAAAGACAAGCTTCCCCGTAGCTACTCACTTGTGAGTGTGGCCGAGTGGGACACCAGTGACGAGTATGAGGAGCTGGAAGGTGGAAGGGAGCTCTGGGTAATTCAACATGCATTATAGGTTCTTTAACGGCGCAATCCATGAGCACCACTATGGAGATTCTGTGAAACCGTTGGAGTATATCGGTGACATTGTTATGGCGATAGACCCGTCAAAGACAAACTGCGCTGTGGTATTCGGAGACCCAGGCGGCGAGGTTATTTCCATTTTAGAGATGTCCGGGAACCACTGGTCTTCGGGTAAGCCAGAAGACACTACAGATTACTGCTTGGACCTCATAGACTTTTTACGACAGTATTTGTCAAAGTGCACAGTGGTTAAAGCGGGTCTGGAGAAAGCTATAACAAAGCGTGGGATGATGCATCATCACTCCAATATGGTGCTTACAGAAATCCGAAGTGCATTCCTTAATTTCTTTAGGCAGGAATATGGATGGCAAGGCAAGGATGTTGAGGTGAACAACTGGTCGTGGAAAAGAGCTATACTCCCCGAAGGATATAGGAGTCAGAGCGAGAAAGGTTCTGCTCGGTTCTTCTATCAATATCTTGGAGATAAAAGGTTCCTTGATTATTACGAAGCTGATGTTACGGACTGTATGTGTATATACATGTACCTCACGAGAGATACAAAGAAAACATACACGATAGTCTGTACACAGTCAGAAAAAACAAGCAGACCCCATTCTGTAGTGCTGATGCCTCCATATGCGGACTCACTACAGTATAGAACGTTCACATACAATCCAGCGTTCACTTTGGAGGAAAATGCGGCATACTTCGCTAATAGGTCGACGGCTTCAGGAATTGCAAAGATAGATATTTCGAGATTAAGGGTTGAGGATATTTATAAATATTCCTTAGGATTTTCAGAAGTTCCAAAAGATACACAAGTGAGGTTCGTAGTAAGTATATGATAGGATACATATGTGACGCGTTCCTCGTGTTAATGATTGGGACGTGTTTACCAAAGGTTTTCAAAAAGACAGACAAGGCTTGGTATTACTTTTTCTTTATAGTGATACTATTAGTTCTTGGAATAAATCTCTATTAAAGGAGAAGTAGTATGAGAGGTACATTACACGGTGGCTAAACGCTACCAGAGAATAAGAGAGGGTCCTCCTGAACGACAACTTAGGAATAGACAAAATATGAAAGGAGGACTATATGTCAACTAAAGTAAAAGTAATCATCGGTATTGTGATTACGGTTCTTTTGGTATCCGGCATCTGGGTGTTTATTTTATTTCAGAGAACGAAATCTGTCACAGAGAAGTTTGAGGGTGAGATTGCGCAGCTCACGGCTACACTAGATGCCTTGGGTCCAAACGTGACATGCTACACGGTGACTGAGGATTTTTCAAATCATTACGACAATAACACAGCAGGGCAGATTCTGTCCGAAACAGCATTACAGCCAATTGAGGTTCCGTCCTCATTAGTCGGAAATGCTTACGTAACGAGTACGACGGATATTGTCGGGAAATACTGCAAGGTAAATATCGAACCCGGAACTCCGATTACCTATGACCTGCTTATGGGAGAGCTTTATGACGACACTCTTCGCGATGTCGATATTACAGTAAATAGCTGGGTAGTTGGAATGAGAGAGGGAGACTATGTGGATATTCGATTCACCCTTCCCTTTGGAGAAGACTACATTGTACTTTCCCATCAGAGAGTTCAGGGAATCGCTGACAGAACAATAAAGATGTATCTTACAGAAGAGGAACAGCACATTTATCAGTCAGCTCTTGTGGACTATTATCTGAACGCAGACAACGGAGCTCGTATCTATCTGACGAAGTATGTGGAGCCTGGAGTCCAGCAGGAAGCGCAGGCTTACTACGCGCCTAGAGCGGAAGTTGAAACTATGATGAGGACAGACCCGAATATTGTGAACAAGGCACAGATTCAGGCACTTAGCACATTCCGTCCGGCAATCGACTCCACGCTCAATCAGTTTATCACTGAGCGCGACACGGTGCTCGAGCAGGCGCAGACTATCGGCAATCAGCGTAACACTCTTAGTAGTGATGTTCAGTCTGACTTCAGAACTGATTATCAGCAGTACGAAAATGACATGCGCGACGCTGAGGATACCTACGAAGAGGAAGACGTAGCAATCAACTTCGACGAAGCTCCGGTCGAGGATGAGGAGACTACAGAAGAGGAAGAGCTCGAAGTAGAGGAAACTGCTGAGGCAGAAACTGCTGAGGCAGAAACTGTTGAAGAATCGACAGAAGCTGCTACTGAGGAGGCTGAGACCGAAGCCCCTGTAGACGATGGTCAGCCTGAGGAAATCGAAGTTCAGGACGATACTAACGTTGTTGGATAAATTTATATACGACCGGGAGTAATCCCACTCCCGGTCACTATAGGAGGATGTATGACAATATCTCTAATTGGTGAGACAGAGTTTCGCCCAATACTGTATGCTTTGATGAAGATATGTCAGAGCTTTGGAGATGTGCTCGTCGTCGCGGAGAATCCTCAGTTGAAGAGATTCATAGAAGAGCCAGAGGAGATTCCTAATTACGTATCCGGGTATTTTCAGAATACCTTTATCGTAATCACGGATAAGATGCCGGATGAGGCTCAGCTGGATATCGGATATGAAATAGACGACTACGAGTACGTTATCTACGTGAATAAACTGGACCCTACAAGCGACTTAGTACTTTATATCCAGGGATGCGAGATGACGCCTTGGGAGGAGAATATGTTGGGTTACATGGAAGAGGGTACAGACTACCATACAATCCATTTTGGATTTGGAAAGAACAATATCCCTTATACTGCAAATATGTGGAAGAACTGTGAGATTTGCGAAGCTAAGAGAGTTCTCATTCAGATTGACGGGAAAATCACAGCAGCCCTCGTAAAGAAGTTATCGCCACTTATGCAGATACCAGAGAAAACTTTACAGAAGGCGGTGAGTGCAAAATGAGAATAGCTATGTTATCACCACTTAATAGAAGTGGGTGTTCTGTGGTTGCAACAGCCATTGCGCAGTCAGCCGCTATGACACAGGATATGAAGACTGTGCTCACTTATACGAGCAAGGCACGTACACTGCCCACATACTTGAACTTAAAGGAGTTCGTTGAGGACAAGACTCGGTCTGTGTCCCTTATCGTTAAACTGCTCAAAGCAAAAGCAATCAGCGCTGAGGAGTTGAACGATTTCCTGATTAAGGTATCTTCTAACTTCTACCTTATGGATACAGTGGCGGAGACCATCACAGAAGCCGAAGCCCTATTGGTACAGAAGTACATCTTCAAGAATATTGAGGCAGATTTGGTTTTGTGCGACATCAGTGAGGCAATCGACGATGAGAATGCCCAGGAGCTGATGCAGGAAGCTGATGCAATTTGCTACATCTTAAATCCTGATGAAGTTTCAGTTAACGCATTCAATGTGTGGAAGAGTTCGGATTTCTGGATTGCGGACAAGCCCTACTTTATCGTAATTAACAGATACGATGACCCGATTATAGGAGTCAGACCCTACGGTAAGTTATGTGGAGTTCCGGCAAGAGACGTATGTAAACTGCACTACAACCCTTACATTGTAAAGTCATGTAACGAGAAGTTCTTAGCAGATATTGTACCCTATGCCGTAGATAAGGATATTCGATTACTCAGCATCAGGAACGACCTGCGAGAGCTCATGTCGTGGGTTACAAGTTCCTGCGGAAGAAAGTTAAAGTGGGAGAAATAACTTGGGCACCCAAGTAGTTCTTGCACTTATAGCGTTAGTAGCCCTTGGAGCCATTACACTAATCATGTACAATAGGCGGAAGTTCCAGAAACTCGCTAAGTCCCGGGAAGACAAGCTAACAATGGACCGACTCTTAGAGAAGGTGAAAGTGATGCTTGTTGACATGCAGAAGGACGACAACATCTATGGAAAAGATGGAGAGGAGTGGGAGCGCGCATACGCCAGACAGAAGCGTGTACGGAGAGCCTTGCGTGATTGCGTATACGGAATTGAGAAAGAGAAGATTGCAGTAAAGGACTTAATTAAAGGATGTGTTCAGGAGATACTTCCTGACGATGAAAAACTGGACGAGGTATTGGACCTTAACAATCCGTTCATCCATCCGATGATTAAGTGGGAAATACTCGCATATTATCTTTCACAGAGGCCGGATATTGGCAAAGGAGTTATCAAATACTTGTTCCACAAATACCACGTGGACGAGACCAAATATGTTATAGAGAATGGTCAGACGCCATCCTATTTATGGAGCAGAGAAGAGTTGGAGACCATGTACAGGGAGGAGATTACATTCGAGATTCCCTATCTGGATAAATTGGAAATTATCTCTACATTGCTCTATGAGAAGTACAAAGGATTTGGGTGTATTGACACACTGAGAGATATGACAATCGATGGACTGAACTTCGGTACGTCAGGTTCAGTATTATCGGAGATTTTAAACAAGGACAGGAAAGTAGAAAAGGCATCAGCATCTGTGTGGATTTATTTTGAAGGTAAGTACATACACGCAGAATTCTTCGATTTCTTCAACGAGCACGAAGTTAGGAGAGTTGTGCAGTTGATTTGTCGATACGGAAATCCTGGACCGCTTACAGAGAAGCGTGGTTATCTGGTTAACAACATGTATGACCAGTCACGTGTGTTGGCAGTTCGTCCGCCTGTAGCGGAGTATTGGGCGGTGTTCA
>ENA-OOZG01000362-OOZG01000362.1-human-gut-metagenome-genome-assembly--contig:-NODE-362-length-38704-cov-5.624803_pt1 | contig 38704 bp, 40 predicted proteins | sample MGYA00241706_ERZ501384 | MGnify/ENA primary metagenome ERZ501384 (study PRJEB25962, sample SAMEA2042742) | human gut metagenome | biome: human gut; feature: human-associated habitat; material: faeces...
CAATGGTATTCTGCATGAACTCCATAAGGATAAGGTTAATCGCAACCAGTCCCACCGAAAGAAATAAAAATACATTCTGCATATCATCGTTTTCTGAATAAAACATAAGAATGAAACCGACCACCGTAAATACAGGAACACAGAAAAACTGTAACCATTCTTTTCCTGTAATCAGACCGCAGCTTTTTCTTGTCTTGCTAAATCTTCTGATAAACAACATCAGAATGATAAAAACCGTCTTTGATATCAGTGCCTGTAAAAACCATTTTTCTTGGATTGAACCTCCTCTTCCCAGCAAAACAGTCACATAATCAATCAATACAAGCATTGTATAGTTGATGATTGAAAATAAAAAACTCTGCCGGAAGGAGACCTCATAATAAGCCAGATTTAGGAAAGACATAACCAGTATAATCAGGATACATTTTAACATTCCGATCCATACCCCTGTGACTGCTGCCAGATAAAGCACTCCGCAATAAACAAAAAATCTGTATCTGTTCCTATATCCGCCATCTCTTTTTTCCATAAAAGTATCAAAAAAGTATAGCGTTCCTTTTACTTCCAGCATTTCCGCAATAAATGCCAATACCCAGAATGTCATGTTATTCTTCTCCCTTATACAGCATATATTCCCTCTTTACCTGTGCATATCGTGCCTTGGGAACCGGAATCTTTTTTCCCGTGGTAAGTGTCATCACATAACCGCTGATTTTTGTGATGTACCTCATATTTACAAGAAAACTTAGATGTGCCCGCACGAATCCCATATCCTTGAATTCATTTTCCAGTTCATCCAGTTTTTTATAAATCTGAAATGTCCCTTTTTCTGTATAAAATACATTTTTGTGAAGCTCTGTTTCTATATAAATGATGTCATCTGCATAAAGTTTTATCGTTCCTTCCACAAAACGAAATTCGAGAATCCTACGGTTTTTATTAATTTCTGCTATCAAATCATCCATACATTCTTCTATAGTATCTGCAAGGTTATCTTTCAGCAGAAAACGGCTTGCTTTCACCTTATATCCATCCAGTGCGTAATTCATGTATGCCGTCACCAGCACAACCGGAAGTTTTGGATATTTTTCTTTAATCCTCATAGCTGTTTTCAGCCCATCCATCCCCTGCATATTGATGTCCAGAAATAATAGCTGACACGCTTCCAAAGCCGATTGTTCTTCGCATAACTGTTCTCCGGATTCATATTCTGTAATAGCAAACTCATAATTCTTTTTTTCACCATAGTCTGACAGCAAATCTGACAGATTTTTTCTGTCATCTATCCTGTCATCACAAATAATAATGTTCATATTTTTCATTCCTGTCTTTGATTTCTCTCATGCCTGTAAACCATACAAGTCTCACCTAGCACTCTTTATTATATCAAACAAATCTTCCGCTCGATCATTCTCCGCATCAAATGACTATTTTTCGCATAGAACGACTATCTCCTATAGAAACGCAGAAGCACTGTATCTCAAACTCTTTGAAATACAATGCTTCCCTGCATTTTCTATATCGTCATGTTGATATTATTACTTTACTATCCTGCACACTCTCTGGGAGTGACTGTATCTATCAAAAAAGAAGCCAGCAGTTTATTCACGCACTACTGACTTCCTATATTATTCATTTTATTTACTTCGCTGCGTCTCAGACAAGTTTTCCATCTTTAAACACAATCTCTTGCCCTCCAGGTATCCGTCCTCTCTCTTATCTGCACCGATTACCTTTGCGATGGACTGCGCCACCGAAGGTTTCTCGGCAATTACTAATTTTATATTTTTTTCACTCAAATTTTGTTTCCTTCTTTCATTTTTTATTTGCTTTTTGATAGCATAAATGCTATCATGTATATAGAATAAATATTTCCACTTGGAGAACATATACTAATGTACAACATTGAATTTTACGAAGATTCCAATGGCAGATCAGAGCTTTGGGAATTTCTTGAATCTCTTCGAGTCAAAGCAGCTACAAACAAAGATGCCCGTATTCAATACAAGCAGATAAGTTTGTACATCCAGCTCCTCGAAGATAATGGTACACGGCTTAATGAAAATATCACAAAACACCTTGATGATGATATCTGGGAGCTTCGCCCAGGCAATAACCGTGTTTTATATTTTTATTTCAAAAATGATACCTTTGTGCTTTTGCATCAATTCCGCAAGAAAACTCAAAAAACTCCCAAGCGCGAAATTGAACGGGCAAAGGCTGAACGTGATGATTACCTTGCCCGAAAGGAGGCTGAATGATTATGAAAACCTGGAATGACTATAAGGAACATGTAAGAACCGTTGATCCTGAAATTGGAAAAGACATCGATGAAGTTGAAAATATTTCCTCCATCGTAAGTGCCATGGTGGAACAGCGTACTTCTCTTGGACTTAGCCAGAGAGAGCTTGCTGCTATGTGTGGTATTCCACAATCATCCGTAGCACGGATCGAATCCTGCAAAACAACCCCGAATCTCGGAACACTGCTTAATATTTTTCAGCATCTCGGTTTACAGCTTACAGTAAGACCTACAAAACCTACCGTTTAAAATCAAGGAGAATCTCTGCGAAGAGGTTCTCCTTATCTCCCAGTGGAACCAAAAGCCCCCGTACCACGCTCCTTCCAGTTTTCAAAAGTAAAATCCGGTATCAGGACTGGCATCCAAATCCCAGAGGCAGCTTACAGATATCTCCCGGCCGGATCACAGCATCCTTGGGACTGAATACATCAGCACCGGCATCATTGGCATGAGCGCTCTCTGGACTTCTCCCTCCAAAATCAATCAGCTGTATCTTCATCTAATACCCCTTCCTCCAACACACTCTCTTCGCACAGTTTGGGGAAATCCACCCTGATAATGTCTGTTGGTAACATCTGCGGTGGAATACTCTTTCCGCAGGTCATCTTTCCTTCCTTCCTGTGCCAATCCTATTCCAAGATTCACACATGACACTGTTTTACCTACTCCACCTTTTTGATTTGATACTGCTATTACTCTGCACATAATCTGTTCCTCCTTTATTCATCCCAATATTTGTTCATATTTAATTTCAACATTTCCAAGATTTCACGTCTCATCTGCTCTGCCGTATAACTGACAGGAAAAAATCTGTGAAGCTGCTCCGTTTTGAATACTACACGGTCTATCTCTTTTTGCTTAATCTCACTTAGAATATCTTCCATATCCATTACTGTAAGTTTCCCATCTGCGCTCAATTTCTTTATGCGGAGTGCCTGGGATAGTGACGGGGTACACTGTGCAAATTCCATTGCATCCAGCATTTCCTTTTGCTCCTTCTTTTTCAGAAATGACAACTGAACTGCCGGAGTAAATCCCATGCTTCCGTCATCCACTTTTTCAAGCATTTCAGGAATAAGTTCTGTGATTTTGATATACCTCTGAACCTGTTTGGGGCTGTCCCCACATTCCTCTCCAATCAGCTCAATGCTTTTCTTTCCCAAATTATGGTCTACACTGTAGTTAATCCCTCTGGGTGACGGCTAGGAAAGTGTGAATTGGTGACAAGCATCCATCCCCGCTGACAAAATCAGTATTTTCAGCCTTGTTTCGCTGACAAATTTGTCACTGAAATTACAATTCTGCATGAAAAAAGCGGCAATGAAACTATCTTCATTACCGCTAAAAATGAGCGTCTCCTATAGGAATCGAACCTACAATAGAGTCTTAGGAGGACCCCGTTATATCCATTTAACTAAGGGAACAAATACTTGTTTATTATATTCCAACTATCAGGAAAGTTCAATCTTTTTCTTTCATCAGATTAGCGATTTTGTAAGAATCACTAATCTCTGTAATTAATACTTCCCTGTAACCAGATATTTCCCTTGAACCTTCTTCCAACTGCTGGTTCACCAATCAGATCTTTCTGATTGATGCAGATTGGAAATTCTACATCATTACATTTGATATCTATCGCATAAACATTTTCTTCTGTATACGAATTTTGCAATAGCCTGCAATCCATGATTTCACCAAGAATGGAATACTGATCACTTTCAATTCCATAAGGCATAAAGTAAGAATCCACAATACTCAAAATGTCTTCATGCTGTACACGTCTTGAAAGAAGGGAATAAGTGTCGATATCTTCCAAAGTCAGATTCTCGATAGCATCTTCATCTCCCTTTCTGGCTGCAGCGATCAATCCATTTCTTTCGTTCATAGTCTGTTCTGTCAGCTTCTGCTTATGTTCATCTTTGTTAATTGGAAGTAAAATTTTTCCTTCTGTAGAAAGTGCGGCAAGCACTGTTCCGTTTGCCTGATTCATGAAAAATTTATTATTTTTCACAGCAAGATAATCCGCCACATTCTGCAAATAAAAAATCAATGTAACGCCAAGTCTTACCTCATCACAGATTCCTGCATAAGACTCTTTTTCTGCATGTTTTTCAATATCAATCTGTTCCGTCGTTGAAATTTTATTACCACAAAAATAAGGATAGTAGTAACTCATCTCAAAAGAATCATTCTCATTAAATGTTCCTCTCAAAGACAGTCCAAAGAAATCTCCAAACTCGATAGAGAGTTCTGCAAACTCATTACCTTCGGAATCCTCTGCCACTTTCTGCAGCATTGGTCTCTCTATTATTTTTTGAAAAATATCATTCAGCTCTTCTTTTGTGATTTTTGAAAAACCGACTGCTCTTAAAAATTTGTGCATACTACTATCCTCCTTTCCAATTTGTTTTTTTGAATTATGTAAACCAGTTTTATTGTTTACAAGACGGACTTTATTATATAATATGTCTTTCTATTTTGCAATGCCATTTTCACCCATTGCGTTGTTTAATGCTTCCTGTTCTTCACCAGATAAAACAATCACTGAATTTCCATCAATGATTTCTTTAATATAAGTATAACAGCCCTCTCTTGTGTGCATCGCATTAATGATAAATCCATTATTTTTCACATCAAGCATTGCCAGAGAAAAACTCAGCTTACCACCCATCTCATTAAATGCATCATATTTTACAAGTCCCATTTTCTGATATGTTCTCTGCATGTTCTGGAATAAGGTTTTTATATTTTTTTCGTTTGCGGAATTTGCATTTATCAGATCATCTACCTGATTTAACCTTTTAATAAGTGTATCCTCTAAGTTTTTTGCATTTTTTCCTTTCATAAAAATCTTATAGCTCTTTTTCAATTTACTCATTTGAACTACATTTATAATCATTAAAATAATAAGTATTAAAACCAGTGCTGCTAGTCCAATGATAATATAATCTGAATCAAATCCTAAATACTGTGAAATCATTTTTTCTCCTTCTGCTGTTTCATATAACGAACTTATTTTTATTGAATCGATTTTTATAAAAATACTCTATTATTTTTCTATAGTTCTGAATAAATCCATAATGCGATCCAGTTCATCCATGGAATAATATTCGATTTCGATTTTTCCTTTTTTGTTATCTTTCTGATTAATAGCAACCTTTGTTCCTAGAATTCCTTTCATCTTCTCTTCCAGGTCATGGCAGATTGCTTCTAATTTCGGATCTATTTTTTTATTCTTTTCTGTATCTTTCTGATTTTTTTCCTGCTGGATTTTTTTTACTAATTTTTCTGTTTCACGAACGCTTAGCTTTTCGTCGAATATCTGCTGAGCTACCGTGTATTGTTTTTCCAGATCATTAAGACCTAGCAGTGCTCTGGCATGGCCGGTAGAAATCATATCATCAATAACCATCTGTTGAACTTTTTCATTTAATTTCAGCAAACGCATTGAATTTGTTACTGCTGTTCTGCTTTTAGATACACGTTCCGCTACTTCATCCTGTTTTAAATTGAATTCTGTTAAAAGTCTTTTATATGCAATTGCCTCTTCAATTGGATTTAAGTTTTCACGCTGGATATTTTCAATAAGTGAAATTTCTACAACTTCCTGTTCTGTTAATTTTTTGATAATAACAGGAACCTCTTTTAAATTAGCAAGTTTGGCAGCTCTCCATCTTCTTTCGCCAGCAATGATCTCATAGTAATCATCTTTCTGTTGTACAAGTAATGGTTGTAAAACACCAAACTGTTTGATGGACTCTGCTAATTCCAAAAGTGCATCCTCATCAAAATTTTTTCTTGGCTGTTCTCTGTTTGGTTCTACTTTATTAATGTTAACGAGTATACCTTCCACTACTTTTTCATCTTTTTTAACAGCTGGTTTTGTTGTTGCTGTTGTTGTTTTTGCAGTATTTACTTTATTAGTAATAAGTGAATCAAGTCCCTTGCCTAATCCATTTTTCTTTGCGGTTGCCATATTTTAAATATCCTTTCTATCTATTACTTCTTTTGCAAGTAAACGGTAACTTTCTGCCCCAGCAGATTTGGAATCATATAAGTTAATTGGCAATCCATAAGATGGTGCCTCTGCCAGACGAATATTTCTTGGTATCAATGTATCATATATTTTTGCATCTAAATTATTTCTTACATTTTCAACTACCTGATTAGAAAGATTTGTGCGCACGTCATACATTGTAAAGACAACTCCTTCAATCAAAAGATTTGGATTTAATCTTTGTTGTACAAGATCAATGGTATGTATTAACTGGCTCAATCCTTCCAGCGCATAATATTCACATTGAATTGGAACCAGGACAGAGTTTGCAGTTGTCATTGCGTTAATTGTCAGCATATTTAAAGATGGCGGACAATCAATTACAATAAAATCATAATCTTCTTTGATATAATCAACAGCATTTCTTAATATGTATTCCTTTTCTGGAATACCTAATAATTCGATTTCAGCTCCGGCAAGATTTACATTTGATGGAATTACTTTCATTCCGTCTACAACCGTATCCGTCATACTTTCTTTAATGGAACATTCATCAAGCATTAACTCATAAACTGTATTTTCCACTTCATTTTTATCTACTCCAAGTCCACTTGTCATATTTCCCTGTGGATCAAGATCAATTGTTAATACTTTTTTCCCTGCTTCCGCAAGACAAGCAGCCAGATTAATTGCTGTTGTTGTCTTACCAACACCACCCTTTTGGTTTGCTACTGCTATAATTCTACCCATTATATTTTCCTTTCCCATAGTTCTGTTATTAGCTATTATGTTTCTTTATTATAATATAAATAAAGACTGTTCTGTGAATCATGTGTTTTTTTTGTATGATATAATCTACCGAGCAAAGCGGGTATAGATAACGATCATAGATTTGTGCTTCATGATATAATCAATTTTCATTCCATAATAGCTGGATATTTTTACTATTTTATAAGCAGATATTTTTGTTGTTTTTTTCTACGTTGTATATTATAACACTTCTATATTTTAAATGCTATGATTAATTATCCAAAAATGTTTCACGTGAAACATTCATATTTTTATTGTGTCACTTCAAACTATAGTATTTCATATTATAAGAGTCTACTAAATATTGTTAAAATATAAAATAGACCGTAAAATGTTTCACGTGAAACATTTTACGGTCTTGACTATTTATTGTTTGTCTTTTTTTCCAAATTATCAATCCATTTATATATAAGCAGTAATAGTATTAGACAACCGATTGTTACTATACCGGCTTTACTTAATTCATTATTTTTATACTCAGTTTTTGGCAAAACCGAATTAATTGTTGAACCATAATAATAATGATCCTTTGTATAAGCTGGGAACATATCTCCTACATTATATTGAGAATACTCTTTTTGATTTACTTGCATCCGCTTATCAGTATCACGTCCATAGTGAAAGAAATAATTCGTTGCACCTGATTCCGAACCATTATAGTCCTCTACAGTTTCCTTATCTGTTATTACTATATCTTCAATGTAATAATCAATCCCCTCAACCATTTCCGTAATCATTTTATGAAATGATATTTCTGTTACTATTATTTTTAAAAATAATAACACAAAGATAATTAATAATGCGATTAATGATATATTCACAAATTTTCCAAGTAATCTATTTTCATCTTTCATCTTACTCTTATATATTTTGTTACTCATATGTGTTTTTCCTTTATATATAATTTTCTACCTAATAAATTTATGAATTTATTTTAATTGGGAAAAGTGTCTCTTTTAGAAATATATATTTCAAAAATCCGATTCATCTTTTTCTTCAATCAGATCAGTAAGAATTTTCATAATAGAACTTAATTCCAATCTGCATCGAACTGGATCAATATCAATCAACTGGCTGCATAACTCTACCCGGTTCAAAATATTCTTCATACTATCAAGTAAATTATCTTCCGATGATTCTATCTTTTCATCTTCACTTACTATATTCTGTTGTGACATTGTCTCCGTATATTCCTGAACAATTTCAATTTCTCGATTTTCTTCTTCCACTATCTGATCTAATTGTTCGATCTTACTAGAATATTCTTTGATAGAATTTTTCAAATTTTCTATAGACTCATTGATACTTTTCTGTTCTTCCATCAGTTCATTAATTTTAGCTTTATTCTTTGAATTAACATTTCTAGGTGTAAACAGTTCATAGCACGAATCATTTGTTTCCTCCAACATTTTTATCATTCCGGTATTTTCTTTTAATTGAATTTCCAATAAATTTAACTGTTTTTCTAATGCATGTTTTTGTTCGAAATAAGAATCTTTTATTTGCTGTAAATATTCTATAACCATAATCACTTGTTCCTTTACTTCTGAGTAATCATCAATAATGCTACTATTCTGGCTATCGGGCATTCGCCGCTCGGCAGTCTTTATTATATCATGAAGCGCAGTCCGCCGTGCACGCCAGAAAAATCAAAGATTTTCCTGGCTGACGGGCATTCGCCCTATCATAGACAAATAAAATAGTTTTTTGCCTGCAAGCAGTCACAAACTATTTTCTCTGTCTATGGCACTGCTCATTGCATACGCACATTATACCATATCATTATTTTAAAAACAATTGTACTACATTTATAGTTATTTTATTTTTTCTAATTAAACTAAAATTTTCAAAATATGTAAAAGAAATGAATGATTTTTCAAAAATTAATTTGTATATGTTATAAAAAGCGGATATAATATTATTAAATAAAGATTTATGATTATGAAATGGTGAAACGATTATTCAATTATATGAAATGCATTTTTTAATGATCATAAAATAAATGAGGAGGTTTCTATGAAAAAGAATATCAAACATTTTTTTCTGTTGACAGCTCTTGCCGCTGGAACAATCCATTTTGTTAACAGATTTATTAATATGACAGCTGATATCAAGAATATTTTGAAAGCAGAGAACGGCAATTTTTACGATTGGAAAAACGGACAGATTTATTATACGAAACGCGGATCAGGCAGTCCGTTATTGCTGATTCATGATCTGGATCCGGTCAGTTCTTCTTATGAATGGTGCAAAGTGATCCGTAAACTGGAAAAGAAACATACTGTCTACACACTGGACTTACTTGGATGTGGACGCTCTGCAAAACCGTACTTAACTTACACCAATTATTTATATGTTCAGCTTGTGACGGATTTTATCCAAAATGTAATTGGAGAAAAAACAGATATTATTGCATCGAATGAATCAATCTCCTTTGTAACGTTAGCTTGCAATATGAATAAGGATCTGGCAAACTCTATTATTGCAATCAATCCGACCTCTTTGAAAGAGCTTCATATTACAACCGATAAATATGCATCTGTGAAAAAAACTTTATTGGAACTCCCTGTGATTGGAACCTTCCTTTACAATATAAAAGTGAGCAATACCAACATCACCAAGGATTTCCGTGAGGAATATTATGCAAGGCCACAGCTGGTTTCTTCCAAATTGATCGACGCATATTATGAGGCAGCACACATGAATTTCAGTCATGGTAAATATTTAATGGCAAGCATGGAAGCAAATTACACAAAGAACAGTATCGAACATGCGCTGAAAAAATTAGAAACTCCAATTTATGTGTTTGAAAGTCGAAACATGAAAGATGCAATCGCAATTGCAGATTCTTATAAAAAGACAAACTCCGGAAATGAAATCGTATACTTATCCAACTGTAAAAAATATCCTCAGTTGGAAGTTGCCGATAAAGTTGTGGAAACAATTGATATGTTTTTAAAATAAGATTATTTACAAAATAGATCATAAAAACTCCTGCCTTCCAAATGATGCATGATAAACACGTTTACGATAAACTGTGAAAACATTTATTGCATCATGAAAAGGCAGGAGTTTTTTCATCCAGTGATTTATTATCCAATGATGATATCAAAAACAGTAACCATCCATTTTACAACGGTGTCTTTGTCGGTGTTCCGGCTTTTCTCGGATAAGTTTTTGGCGTTCCCTTCACCTTATCGATCACGACAAACGATCTTTTCTGCTCATACAGATCAAATTTATAGACTTCTTTCATTTTTCCTCCAAGCAAAAATGTTGCATTTTTTGCATTAGCAACTTCCTCTTCAATTTCACCGGATTTGTAAGAAATAAAGTTTCCACCTAATTTTACAAATGGAACACAATACTCTTCTAAGGAAGAAAGGTTTGCAACTGCCCTTGAGACAACCAGATCAAACTTTTCACGGTATTCCTTATTTTTTCCAAGCTCCTCCGCTCTCGCGTGAAGTGCATCAATATCTTTTAATCCAAGTTTCTCTATCACTTCCTGTAAAAATAATATTCTTTTATTCAGAGAATCAGCAAGTGTCATCCTCAGATTTGGAAATGCGATTTTCAAAGGAATCCCTGGAAATCCGGCGCCGGTTCCCATGTCCATCACTGAAACTTCTTTTTGGAGATCATACACTTTGATCAGGGAGAGACTATCCAGAAAATGTTTTTCAATGACTTCATCAAATTCTGTGATTGCAGTCAGATTCATAACTTTATTTTTTTCCACCAGCATCTCATAATATTTGATAAACTGCTGTATCTGATTTTCGCTTAATTCAATCTGAAGTTCTTCCAGACCTTTTAAAAATTTTTCTAAATTATATGTCATTTTATATTTCCTTTATGATATTTCATCTGCTCCATATAAACCAAAAGTACCGAAATATCTGCCGGGGAGACACCTGAAATTCTCGATGCCTGACCAATTGATAACGGCTTATAAAGTTTTAATTTCTGTCTGGCCTCGATACGAAGACTAGGCACTTCATCATAATCAAAATCTTCTGCTATTTTTTTATTTTCCAGTTTTTTATAATGCTCTACCTGTTTGATCTGCCGCACAATATATCCATCATACTTGATATTGATATTAACCTGTTCAACTACATCATAAGGCAGCTCAGGTCTTTCCTTATCAATCATAGCTAATTTTTCATAATCAAGTTCAGGTCTGCGGATCAGTTCTGTTAAAGTTGTTCCTGTATTTAACGGAATACTTCCGTAACTTTCCAAAAGAGCCTGAACCTCTTTATTAGCACCGATCTTGACTCCGGCAACACGTTCAATCTCTTTCTGGATCAATACTTCCTTCTGGCAGACCCAGTCATAACGCTCCTGTGAAATCAAACCAATCTCATATCCTTTTTTTGATAAACGGAGATCAGCATTATCCTGACGAAGCAGCAAACGATATTCTGCACGGGAAGTCATCATGCGATACGGCTCATGATTTTCTTTTGTCACAAGATCATCAATCAAAACTCCTATATAAGCCTCGGAGCGATCTAATATCAGAGGCTCTTTTCCGAGAATGCTCATGGCTGCATTGATTCCGGCAACTAACCCCTGACAGGCAGCCTCCTCATAACCACTGCTTCCATTAAACTGGCCACCCGAAAACAGTCCTTTAATATTTTTAAATTCCAGAGTAGCATACAACTGATTTGGATTGATACAATCATACTCAATTGCATAAGCATTACGGACAATTTTCACATGTTCAAGTCCCGGCAGCGTGCGGTACATTTCATGCTGAACATCTTCCGGTAAAGAGGAAGACATTCCTCCAACATACATCTCATTCGTATTTATTCCTTCCGGTTCAATAAAAATCTGATGTCTGTCCTTATCCGCAAATTTTACAACCTTATCTTCAATGGAAGGACAGTATCTTGGTCCTGTACCTTCAATAATTCCTGCATAAATTGGAGAGCGATCCAGGTTATTCCGAATGATTTCATGTGTTTTCTCATTTGTATAAGTCAGCCAGCAGGAAACCTGGTCGATCTGCACATCTTCAGGATTAGTTGTAAAGGAAAAAGGTACAACTCTCTCATCTCCTTTTTGCTCCTGCATTTTTGAAAAATCAACAGACCTTTTGTCGATTCGTGCAGGTGTTCCTGTCTTAAAACGGAACATTTCAATTCCATGCGCTTTCAGGGAATCCGTCAGATGGTTTGCTGCCTGCAGACCGTTTGGTCCGGTGTATGTGATCATCTCACCGGTCAGACATCTTGCGCAAAGATAAGTTCCTGTGCACAATACGACTGCTTTACAATGATAAACCGCACCTGAAAACGTTTTCACGCCTGTCATTTTCTGAATCTCTTTTCCATTTTCCAGCGCTGTTGTTTCCGTGATAATTTCAGAAACTTCTGCCTGACGGATGGTAAGATGATCGGTATTCTGAAGCGTCTTACGCATCTCCATACTATAATTCATTTTATCTGCCTGCGCACGCAGTGAATGAACGGCCGGACCTTTGGATTTATTTAACATCTTAGACTGGATAAATGTCTTATCGATATTTTTTCCCATCTCACCACCGAGCGCATCGATCTCACGAACCAGATGTCCCTTGGAACTTCCACCAATATTCGGATTACACGGCATCATCGCTATACTGTCTACACTCACGGTAAAAATAATTGTTTCCAGTCCGAGTCTTGCACACGCCAATGCTGCCTCGCATCCGGCATGTCCGGCTCCGACTACAACCACATCATATTCTTCCTCTACATACGGAATCTTCTTCTCTTCCATTTTTCTGTCCTCAACTCATATAAGATTTTGAATGATTCTCTTTCACATTTACAATCTGCAAATTATTTTTTATTTACCCATACAGAATTTACTGAAGATTTCATTTACCAGATCATCTTCCACAGATTCTCCGATAATATTTCCAAGTTCCTCGTAAGCATTCATCAGATCAATGGAATAAAAATCTTCCGGCATATCATCTGCAATACTCTGCAATACTAAATGTAAACTTCGTAAAGCTTCCTGTAAAGATGTTTTATGTCTGATATTCGTAATATAAACTTCATCATTAAATGTAACTTCCCCTGAGAAGAACATTTCTTTGATCGTTTCTTCAAGATCATCCATTCCGGTCTGCTCTTTTGCAGAAATTGAGATCATTTTTTTATCCAGATGTTTTCTGATATCTTCCACAGTTGTGACCGGACTTAAATCAGATTTATTTAACAAAACGATTGCATGTCTGTCTTTCAACAATTCCATGATTTCATGATCATTTTCGTCTAACGCTGTGGATGTGTCAACTACGTAAATGACAAGATCAGCATTATTCAAATATTTCTTTGCACGTTCCACACCGATTTTTTCCACGACATCTTCCGTGTCACGGATTCCGGCGGTATCAATGATATTCAATAAAATACCGTTTAAATTAATCTGTTCTTCCAGAACATCTCTTGTTGTTCCCGCAATATCTGTAACGATTGCCTTCTCTTCTCCAACCAGAGAATTTAAAAGAGAAGATTTTCCGGCATTCGGCTTTCCAACAATAACAGTTGAAATACCTTCTTTTAACATTTTTCCATTATCACTGTTTGCAAGCAGTTTATCAATTTTTTTTATCACATCCGATACTATACCGGATAGTTTTTCCGGATATCCATCCAGACTTATGTGCTCCGGATCATCTAATGCACTTTCGATAAATGCAATCTCATGTAAAACATTTCCGCGGATTTCTTTAATTTTTTCTGAAACAGAACCGGAAAGCTGGCTCAACGAACTTTTTAATGCAAATTCATTCTTGGAATTGATAACATCAATAACGGATTCTGCCTGTGAGAGATCAATTCTTCCATTTAAAAATGCACGTTTTGTAAATTCACCCGGCTCTGCAGGACGCGCACCATATTTGATCACTGTTTCTAAAATTCTCTTCATGACATAAACACCACCATGACAGTCTATCTCAACCGTATCTTCCCTGGTATAACTTTTCGGTTCTCTCATCAGAACAACCATAACTTCATCGATCACTTCATCTCCATCATGAATATGACCATAGTGAATTGTATGCGTTGGCATATCTTCTAACTTTTTCTGATTCTTCATTTCAAAAATACGGTCTGTGATAGAAACTGCCTCGTCTCCGCTGATTCTTACGATTCCGATTCCTGAACTTGTCATTGCAGTTGCAATTGCAGCAATGGTATCCGTTCCCATAGTGATATCCTTTCCATGTACAAAACTGCACGCCGCAAAACTTCATAAGAACCTGCCATATCATTTCCGGCATTTTCATAAAGCTTTGTAACGTGCAGCTTCTGGTCTTTTAAATTCTATACTTGAATTTATCTTTCTCTATCTCTTTTTAAAGTAACAACCACATGTCTGTATGGTTCTTCGCCCTCGCTGTGTGTTGTTACAAACTTATCATTCTGCAATGCAGAATGGATAACTCTTCTCTCAAAAGGATTCATTGGTTCTAAAGAAACAGGACGTTTTGTTCTCTTTACTTTGTATGCAATGTTCTTTGCAAGATTCTCCAATGTCTCTTTTCTTCTCTTGCGGTAATCTTCTGTATCAATCTTAACTTTAATGTATTCCTCAGAATTTTTATTCACTGCAAGGTTTGCAAGATACTGCAGGGAGTCGAGAGTCTGTCCTCTTTTACCAATGAGGATACCCATGTCATCTCCTTTCAGTTCTACGTTGTAAGTATTACCGTCTTCTGCTTTTTCAATAATGATCTCCACTTTAAGATCCATAGCAGCAAAGATTTTCTGTAAAAATTCTGTGATATCACCTTCTACAGAATATTTCTTACGAACTTTGATCACAGCATCTTTTCTTGCGATTCCTAAAAATCCTGTGCTTCCTTTTTCGATTACTTCATATTCAATCTGATCACTGGTAGCTCCAAGTTTTATAAGAGCTTCTGTGATAGCATCATCGACTGTTCTTGCTGATACTTCAATATACTCCATAACAATAACCTCCACATATACGTTATCTTACCAACACGTTTTTGAAAAATAATCTGTTAGTTTTTCTTATTATTTCTCTCGTTAAATTCACGAACCAGGTTTGCTTTTGCAGCCATACTTTCAGGTTTTGCATTCGCTTTCAATGCATTTGCCTTCTCAAGTTCAAGTTCTTTCTCTGCAGTTGTCTTAACAGAACTCTTGGAACTTGCTGTAACCTGTCTTGTGTTCATACGTGCAGCATTAGAAATCTGGTTTTCGGAGATTCCCATTTTCTCACGTTTTTTCTTTGCTTTTTCCTGATTCTTTGCAATAATATCATCCAGATCGATCTTATCAAAATGTTTATTTAAGAAGAACTGCTGGATACTTCTTACAACCGCACTTGCGATCCAGTAGATACCGAGACCGACCGGAACAGTAAAACACATTACCAGTGAGAATAATGGCATAGTACGGTTCATCATCTTCATCTGCTGAGCCATCTGGTCATTATCTCCGCCTGCTGTTGCAGCCGTTGGCATTAACTTGATATTTAAAACCTGTGTCAAATAAGAAATCACAGGAATCAGCAATGCAAGAACTGCCATCAGAATACTTCCACCTGCAAATGCAGCTTTGATGATCTGAAATGGAGTATCTGAAATATTTAATCCTATAAAGTTGTTTACATGAGAAACTACACCATATGTAGAATCAATGGAATCTGTGAGCGCCGGGAATGACTCTCTTAAGGAATCCCATCCGGTAGAACTCATTTTTGATAAAACATCTACTACATAATTCTGTAATGTTGTTGTATCTGTTGCCGTAAAATCAACCTGTACTGTGTTCAATTTTAATGTGCTCATCAGGTTTGTCATAATATCCTGATAGCCGCTTGTTGCCATGATCTTATCAACCAGATCAAGATAAACATCCTTCACACTGCTGATATAGGCAGGAACATTCATAAATACACGGTACAACGCCAAAAGTAAAGGCATCTGAATTAACATCTGCACACAGCTGCCTGTCGGTGAAACACCATACTTCTCATAGATCTGCTGTGTCTCAGTCTGCATATTCTGCATGGATACGGTATCTTTTTTATCCTTATACTTTTTCTGGACCGCCTGAAGTTCCGGGTTCATCTTCTGGGATAACTTCGAAAACTTCTGCTGTTTATAAGTCAATGGGAACATTAAAGCATAAATAACAATGGTAAATAAAATAATAGAAAGACCTACGTTGGAAATTCCAACTTTTTCCATTAAAATATACATGCCATTCATTATCCAGCCAAGTAATTTTGCAATTGGTCCAAGAATGGCACCATTGTATGCTGTTAATAACATCTCTGACACTGAAAATACCTCCAATTATGGAACGGGATCATATCCGCCTTTTGAAAAAGGATTACATCTTATAATTCTCCAAAGCGCTAACGCCCCACCTTTGACAGCTCCATACTTTTCGACAGCCTCTAACCCATAGGTGGAACAGGTCGGGTAGTATGGACATTTTGTTGTTTTCATCGGAGAAATATACTTTCTATAAAATTTAATCAAAGCAATCAATATTTTTTTCAAAATGATTCCATCTTCTTTTCTAAAATCTTTACTTCAAAATTTTATGAAGACCTCCAAGATGTAACAAAGCACTTTCCACTTCATGATATGAAATGTCTTTTGCTGTATTTCTTGCGATGACTACAATGTCTAAACCACTATTAAACATGTCTTCCTGTAGCCGGTAACTTTCTCTGATCAATCGGGTTACATGATGTCTTATAACGCTATTCCCTACTTTTTTACTCACCGATATACCTAACCGGTTTCTTTCTGTATCGTTTTTCAGAACGTACATCACCAGATAACGATTTGCATAAGACTTTCCTTTTTTATATACGTTCTGAAAATCCCTGTTTTTCTTTAATGATTCTGAATATTTCATCTAATATTCCTTTGCCAAAAATTGATCATAAAAGAAGAAAAGACCACAAATATGTGGCCTATGCTGATAATTTTTTTCTACCTTTTAATCTTCTTGCAGCCAATACTTTTCTTCCGCCTGAAGTACTCATTCTGCTTCTGAATCCGTGAACTTTCGCTCTCTGTCTCTTTTTAGGTTGGAATGTCATCTTCATGTCACATACACCTCCTCTACAATTCAAACATTTATTTTACTCAATGTTATGATAAGTCTACTTCAATAGCGACAAAACATCATTTTTATTTATATCAAAATAATCAGACAAAGTCAAGCAAAATCTCATAAAATAAGGCTTTTGCCAATATTTAGTTTTCCACTTTCTGTCATTTTTGTTTTTTTACCACTATATATATAAGGAAGAAATGCATTTTATCTATATATGGTATAATGTTATACACATAGAAAATTAAAAATTTTTCCACAGAAAACCCAGTATTTATGCCGTTTACATAAGTTATCCTCAATTTGTGGATAACTTGTGGACAATTTCTTGATAATATCATCATAACTTGTGTATAAATATGTACAAGCCTTATTTCTCCCGGTCTATAACTATTTTTCCATTATTAACAATAACTTCTAGTATATTCACATTAAGCGTTAAAACGCCCATATAGCCACTTTTTTTATCAACGCCCTATCCCCAGTCCTTCCACAATTAAACGTTGATAATTCCGCAAAAATAGTGTAGGATAGCATTATATAGAATTTTTTAGAGTTTTTTAAGCAGTTAAGATTAACTGCTATATTTTAGTGCTATCAGAAAACGGAGTTAGAAAATGGACAAGATTTTGGAAAAATGGGATGAAATTTTACAGACAGTAAAAACAGAGCATGATGTCAGCGACATTTCTTTTGATACCTGGATCAAACCTCTGGAAGTTTTTGGTGTTGAGGGAAATACCCTCTATATCCTTGTTCCATCTGAACAGATGACTTTAAGCTATATCTCAAAAAAATATTATCTTCCTTTAAAAGTAGCAATTGCTGAAATTATCGGAACCGAATATGAGATTCAGTTTATTTTACCGGAACAGACCAGGAATATCAGACCTTCCAATAATAAAGGAAAGAAAACACCTGAACCTGAAGCTTCCAAACGTTCCAACTTAAATCCAAATTACACATTTGATACTTTCGTTGTCGGCAGCAATAACCGTTTTGCACAGTCTGCCTCCCTGGCAGTAGCGGAATCTCCGGGAGAAGCTTACAACCCTCTTTATATTTATGGTGGACCTGGACTTGGAAAAACCCACTTGATGCATTCCATTGGACATTTCATCCTGGAAAGAAATCCGGAAGCAAAAGTTTTGTATGTTACTTCCGAGGAATTTACCAATGAAGTTATCGAATCTATCCGTAGTGGTAACGCCTCTGCGATGAATAAATTCCGTGAAAAATACAGAACCATCGACGTTCTCATGATCGACGACGTTCAGTTTATTATAGGAAAAGAAAGTACACAGGAAGAATTTTTCCACACGTTCAACGCTCTCCACTCCGCAGGCAAACAGATCATTTTAACATCGGATAAACCGCCAAAGGATATGGAAACGTTAGAAGAACGAATCCGTTCCCGTTTCGAATGGGGACTTATGGCAGACATCGGAGCTCCTGATTACGAGACGCGAATGGCAATCCTTCGCCGGAAAGTGGAATCTGATGATATGTCCTTAAGCGATGACATTTTAAATTACATCGCAAATAATATTAAATCCAACATCCGTGAATTAGAGGGAGCTTTGAACAAACTCCTCGCTTACTCGAATCTGGAAAAAACAGAGATCACCATGGAGATTGCCAAGAAAGAACTTCAGAATATTATCACACCGGACAAGCCAAGAGAAATCACTCCTCAGCTTATCATTGAAGTTGTTTCGGAACATTTCCAGATTTCACTGGATCAGATGATCTCAAAAAACAGAAGTAATGAGATTGCAAGACCAAGGCAGATTGCCATGTACCTCTGTAAAACCATGACGGATATTCCATTGGATTCCATCGGTTCCTTACTGGGCGGAAGAGATCACTCGACCATTATCCACGGCATCAAAAAAATTGCGGATGAGTACGATTCCAACGAACAGACACGCAATTTAATTGAAACTATCAAGAAAAAAATCAATCCAAACTAAAGTTATCAACTTTTTTTCGAGTTATTAACAAAATTTTGTGGATAACCTGTTCAAATCATGTTTAATTTATGTTTAAAGTTTTGGATAACCTACTTTTCAAGATGAATTTCAAATTTTTTCTGAGGAGGCTTAAAATTTTAATTCACATTTTATCCAAGGTTAATCCTCATGCTTTTCACATAGTTATACAGTCGGATTTTTCGGACAAGCCCTTATGTTTTCAAGGGTTGCAGGGTTATTCACTTATTCACACACACTAATACGACTACTTTTAATATCTTTTATTAATTATATTTATTTTGGCTTTCGCCAAGCAGGAAGGAGTTATTCACATTATGAAATTAATCTGTTCTAAATCAAATCTGCTTCATGGAGTTAACATTGTGTCCAAGGCTGTTCCAACCAGAACCACAATGGCAATCCTTGAATGCATTTTAATTGATGCTTCTGCTAATGAAATCAAATTAACAGCAAACGATATGGAACTTGGAATTGAAACTAAGATTGAAGGAGAAATTGCAGAGAGGGGAATCATTGCATTAGATGCTAAGATTTTTTCTGAGATTGTCCGTAAATTACCGGACAGTGATGTTGTGATCGAAACAGATTCCAATTTTAAAACTACCATTACCTGTGAGAAAGCAAAGTTTAACATTGTTGGAAAATCAGGTGATGATTTTTCCTATATTCCATTTATTGAAAGAAATGAATGTATTTCAATCTCCCAGTTTACTTTAAAAGAAGTGATTCGTCAGACAATCTTCTCAATTGCTGACAATGACAACAATAAACTGATGACGGGTGAACTTTTCGAGATTGAAGAGAATCAGTTAAAAGTAGTTTCTCTGGATGGACACAGAATTTCCATCCGTAATATTGAATTAAAGAATAATTACGATCATAAGAAAGTAGTTGTTCCTGGTAAAACACTTCAGGAAGTAAGTAAGATTTTACCTGGAAGTGCAGAGGAAGAAGTCAATATTTTCCTTTCAGAGAATCATATTGTATTTGAATTTGATGATACTACAGTTGTATCCAGATTGATCGAAGGAGAGTATTTCAAGATTGAACAGATGCTTTCCTCTGATTATGATACAAAAGTTAAGATTAATAAGCGTGAATTATTAGACTGTATCGACCGTGCAACACTTCTCGTAAAAGAGGGTGACAAGAAACCAATTATCATGAATATCACAGATGGAAATATGGAATTAAAGATCAATTCTTTTATTGGTTCCATGAATGAAGATATTGATATCACAAAAGAGGGAAAAGATATCCTCATTGGATTTAATCCGAAATTCTTTATCGATGCACTGAGAGTCATCGATGAGGAAGAGGTTTCTCTTTATATGGTAAACCCGAAGGCTCCATGTTTTATCAAGGATGATGAAGGAAAGTTCATTTATCTGATTCTTCCGGTAAACTTTAACGCAGCCACTAACTAAGAAAGGCAGAAAGATGATCACAGTAAATATCAGAGAGACGGATGAATTTATCAAACTGGGACAGGCTTTGAAAAAAGCAGGTCTTGTAGAATCCGGAGTAGATGCAAAGTTTTTTATTCAGGATGGACAGGTAAAATTAAACGGCGAGACAGAGCTTCAGCGTGGAAAAAAATTATACAATGGAGATGTTGTTTCCTTTAACGGCGAGACAATTCAGATTGTAAAATGATCATAAAATCAATTGAATTGCAGAATTTTCGAAATTATGAAGATTTAAATATTTCATTTGATGAGGGAACCAATATTTTTTACGGGGACAATGCGCAGGGAAAAACGAATATCCTTGAAGCTGCATACTTAAGTGGAACAACTAAGTCCCACAAATGTAGTAAGGACAAGGAAATGATCCGTTTCGGGGAGCAGGAGTCCCATATCAGAACGGTTGTTGTAAAAAAAGAAAAAGAATATCAGATTGATATGCATTTAAAACACAATCGTTCCAAGGGAATCGCAATCAATAAAGTTCCGATCAAAAAAGCCAGCGAGCTTTTTGGAATTCTCAATATGGTATTTTTTTCGCCGGAGGATCTGAATATTATCAAAAATGGTCCGGCGGAGCGCCGTAGATTTCTGGATTCTGAATTGTGTCAGTTGGATAAAATATATTTGTCAGACCTTACAACTTACAATAAAATTTTGAATCAGCGCAACAAATTATTAAAAGATATGGTTTACAGACCGGATTTAAAGGATACACTTCCGGTATGGGATATGCAACTGGTAGAAACTGGCAGGAAAATCATTCGGCGAAGAAAACAGTTTGTTGATGAGCTAAATGAGATCGTGCATGATATTCACTATCGGATTTCCGGTGAAAAAGAAGATTTGCTTTTGCAATATGAACCAAGTATTGAAGATATTTTTTTCGAGGATGAACTTTCCAGAGTCAAAGAGAGGGATATGCGGCAGTGTATGACATCAGTGGGACCGCACCGGGATGACCTTCTTTTTTCCATCGGTGAGGTGGATATCCGGAAGTTCGGTTCCCAGGGACAGCAGAGAACTTCTGCGCTGTCCTTAAAATTGTCAGAGATCGAATTGGTCAAACGGTCCATTCATGATACACCGGTTTTGCTGCTCGATGATGTGTTGTCGGAACTTGACAGTAACCGGCAGAATTATCTGCTCAACAGTATTCATGATACACAGACGCTGATCACCTGTACAGGGCTGGATGAATTTGTAAAAAACAGATTTCAGATCAATAAGATATTTAAAGTTGTACAGGGGACTGTGGAAGAGAGAAAAGAAATATAATTGCATTGTACATATTTTTTTATGTGCAGAATGGAGGAATAAATGGGTACAGAAAACGAATATGGTGGAGACCAGATCCAGATTTTGGAAGGACTTGAGGCTGTTCGTAAAAGACCGGGTATGTACATCGGTAGTACATCAGCCAGAGGCTTACATCATCTGGTATATGAGATTGTAGATAACTCAGTAGATGAGGCACTTGCCGGATACTGCAAAAATATTGAAGTGACCATAAATGAAGATAACTCTATTACCGTAGAAGATGATGGACGTGGTATTCCGGTCGACATCAATCACAAAGCTGGAAAATCCGCATTGGAAGTCGTATACACTGTACTTCATGCCGGTGGAAAATTTGGCGGTGGAGGCTACAAAGTATCTGGTGGACTTCACGGCGTAGGTGCGTCAGTTGTAAATGCACTTTCCACAAAGTTAAAAGTTGAGGTTTACCGTGAAGGAAAGATTTATTTCCAGAGTTACAAGATTGGTAAACCGGATGAACCGGTGAAAGTGATCGGAGAATGCGGCGAGGACAAGCACGGAACAAAGGTTACTTTCTGGCCGGACGGATCGATTTTTGAAGAGACCGTTTTTGATTATGATACGTTAAAACAGCGTTTGCGTGAGACAGCCTTTTTGACAAAAGGTTTAAGAATCGTGCTGACAGATTTAAGAGAAAACCCGGCGAGAACTCATGATTTTCATTATGCCGGCGGTATCAAGGAATTTGTTAGTTACTTAAACAAGAGCAAAGAAGCTTTATACCCGGAAGTCATTTACTGTGAGGGCAGTGGAAATGGTGTCTATGTGGAAGTTGCTATGCAGCATAATGATTCCTACAATGAGTTGACGTTAAGTTTTGTCAATAACATTATCACACCGGAAGGTGGTACACATCTTGCCGGATTCCGTAATGCATTGACGAAAACATTTAATGCTTATGCAAGAGCGAATAAATTATTAAAAGACAGTGAACCGGCATTGACGGGTGATGATATCCGTGAAGGACTGACCGCCATTATCAGTGTCAAGATCGAGGAACCTCAGTTTGAGGGACAGACCAAGCAGAAACTGGGGAACAGCGAAGCCCGCGGTGCGGTGGATTCCATTGTGAGCGAGCAGCTTACTTACTTTTTAGAGCAGAATCCGACGGTTGCCAAGACAATCTGTGAAAAATCCCTTCTGGCGCAGCGTGCGAGAGAGGCAGCAAGAAAAGCGAGAGATTTAACCAGAAGAAAAACAGCACTGGAGGGAATGTCTCTTCCGGGAAAACTGGCAGACTGTTCTGACAAAGATCCAAAGAACTGTGAGATTTTCATCGTCGAGGGAGATTCCGCCGGCGGTTCCGCTAAGACTGCGAGAAGCCGTGCAACCCAGGCAATCCTCCCACTTCGTGGTAAGATTTTAAATGTCGAGAAGGCAAGACTGGATAAGATTTATGGAAATGCTGAGATCAAAGCTATGATCACTGCGTTTGGTACAGGTATCCATGAAGACTTTGATATCAGCAAACTTCGTTACAACAAGATTATCATTATGACGGATGCCGATGTCGATGGTGCCCATATCAGTACGTTAATGCTGACATTCCTTTATCGGTTCATGCCGGATCTGATCAAAGAAGGCCATGTATATCTGGCACAGCCGCCACTATACAAGATCGAGAAAAATAAAAATGTATGGTATGCCTACAGTGACGATGAGTTAAATGCAATCTTAACGGAGATCGGACGTGACGGAAATAATAAGATCCAGCGTTACAAAGGACTTGGTGAGATGGATGCGGAGCAGCTCTGGGAAACGACCATGGATCCGGAGAAACGAATTTTAAAACGAGTCATGATCGATGATGAGAGTACTTCTGAAATTGATATTACGTTTACAACTCTGATGGGAGATAAAGTAGAGCCGAGACGTGAGTTTATTGAAGAAAATGCGAAGTATGTGCAGAATCTCGATATCTAAGATTACATGTGTTAGAAATTATATATATTACTGCAAATGTAGTTCAATAAAAAATAGAAAGTTTATTTATAATATAATTGCAAATGTAGTTTAATTAGAGAAATGCAGATTTTTAACCAAAAAGAATTTGCAGGAATGAGGTAAATAGAATGGATGACAAAATTTTTGATCAAATCCATGATGTCGATCTGAAAAAAACAATGGAGACATCCTATATCGATTATGCGATGAGCGTTATCGCCCAGCGTGCATTGCCGGATGTAAGAGATGGTTTGAAACCGGTACAGCGCCGTGTACTTTACTCCATGATCGAATTAAATAATGGACCGGACAAGCCACACAGAAAATGTGCGCGTATTGTCGGTGATACCATGGGTAAATACCATCCACATGGAGACAGTTCCATCTACGGAGCATTGGTCAACATGGCACAGGACTGGTCTACAAGATATCCGCTTGTTGATGGTCACGGAAACTTTGGTTCCGTCGACGGTGACGGTGCCGCTGCAATGCGATATACAGAGGCAAGACTTAGTAAAATTTCCATGGAGATGCTCGCGGACATCAATAAAGATACCGTTGATTTTGTACCAAACTTCGATGAGACTGAGAAAGAGCCGACGGTGCTTCCTTCCCGCTATCCGAATCTTCTGGTAAACGGAACAACCGGTATTGCTGTTGGTATGGCAACAAACATTCCGCCTCACAATCTGCGAGAGGTGATTCATGCTGTTGTAAAAATTATCGACAACGAAGTAATAGAGGATCGTGGGACAGATATCGAAGAACTTTTGAGTATTGTAAAAGGTCCGGATTTTCCAACCGGAGCGATGATTCTTGGAACGACCGGAATTAACGAAGCTTACCGCACCGGACGTGGAAAAATCAGAGTTCGTGCGATCACCAATATCGAACCAATGCAAAACGGTAAAAACCGTATCGTTGTGACCGAACTTCCATACATGGTCAACAAAGCAAGACTGATCGAGAAAATCGCAGAGCTTGTAAGAGATAAAAAAATTGATGGAATCACGGATCTTCGTGATGAGTCTGACCGTCAGGGTATGCGTATATGTATCGAGCTGCGCCGTGATGTAAATCCGAATGTGGTTTTGAATCTGCTCTACAAACATACCCAGATGCAGGATACGTTTGGTGTTATCATGTTAGCCCTTGTGGACAATCAGCCGAAAGTATTAAATCTTCAGGAAATGTTAGGCTATTATCTGGATCACCAGAAAGATGTTGTGACCAGAAGAACAAAATATGACTTAAATAAAGCAGAAGAACGAGCCCACATTCTGGAGGGATTACTCATTGCGCTTGATAATATCGATGAAGTGATCAATATTATCCGAAGCAGTGCAAATACACCGGAAGCAAAAAATCGTTTGATCGAGAGATTTTCCCTGACAGATGTCCAGGCACAGGCGATTGTCGATATGCGTCTGCGTGCACTGACAGGTCTGGAACGTGAGAAAATCGAAGCTGAGTATGCAGAGCTGATGGATCGTATTGCAGAGTTAAAAGCAATTCTGGCAGATGAGAAAAAACTCCTTGGTGTTATCCGTGAGGAAATCCTCTTGATTGCAGAAAAATACGGTGATGAGCGAAGAACTTCCATCGGATTTGACGAGTATGATATTTCCATGGAGGATCTCATTCCGGTAACCAACACTGTGATTGCAATGACAAAACTTGGCTATATCAAGAGAATGAGCCTTGATAATTTCCGTGCCCAGAACCGTGGCGGCAAGGGAATCAAGGGAATGGAGACAATCGATGAAGATTACATCGAGGAACTTTTGATGACAACTTCCCATCATTACATGATGTTCTTTACCAATACCGGTCGTGTATACAGAATGAAAGCATACGAAATTCCGGAAGCGGGCAGAACCGCAAGAGGCACTGCGATCATTAACCTGTTGCAGCTTCAGCCGGGAGAGAAAATTACCGCAGTGATCCCAATCAAGGAATATACCGAAGGACACTATCTGTTTATGGCAACTAAGAACGGTATTGTGAAGAAAACACCGATCACCGATTATGCGAATGTCAGAAAAACAGGACTTGCAGCCATCACACTGCGTGAAGATGATGAATTGATCGAAGTGAAAAAGACCGATAACGAACAGGATATTTTCCTTGTGACAAAATACGGACAGTGTATCCGTTTCAATGAGAGAGATGTCAGAAGTACCGGAAGAACCTCTATGGGTGTGATCGGTATGAACTTAACGGACGGCGATAAAGTTGTCGGAATGCAGATGGAATCCCAGGGGGATGCTCTGATGATCGTATCTGAAAAAGGTCTTGGAAAATGCACACTTGCATCTGAATTTACTGCCCAGAACCGTGGTGGTAAAGGTGTCAAGTGCTATAAGATCACAGAAAAAACCGGAAATATCGTCGGTGTGAAAGCAGTTAATCAGGATGATGAGATGATGCTGATCACAACGGAAGGAATTATCATCCGTATCAAAGTCAGTGATACTGCTTTGCTCGGAAGAGTTACTTCCGGTGTAAAACTGATGAATCTTGCGGATGATGTCACAGTTGCAAGCATTGCAAAAGTACGTGAGGACAAATCCCTCATGGAAAATACAGATGAATCTGAACTTGTCACAGAGGAAGAGGAAGCCAAGAGTGCTGCGGCTGCAGCAGAGGCTGCGAAAAAAGCGGCAGGTCAGATGACAGAAACGGATGATGAATTAATGCAGGAATTATTAAGCCGTGCTGAGTCTGATTCGGAAGAGGAATAAAAAAATATTTTGACCGCAGTGATACAAAGACTTCACTGTGGTCTGGACAGTAGGCTGCCACATTTTTATGTAGCAGCCGATTTGTCTATCTAAAAACAAATTATTTTTCATGATAACAAGCCTGATTTGAAAAAAAGGATGTTCAATTTTGATTATTTGAAAAATGAATGATATCAACACAAAAATAAAAAACAACACATGTTATCAAGAAATCCATAGTGTAAATGTGGATAACGTGTTGCGAAAATCCAACTTCCGTGGAAAAATTTCATTGTCATAGCAAAAACTTTCGTTTATACTTTTGCGTAAATATAGAATACATGAGTTTTAAAATTGTAGTAAAACTCCAATAGAAAGCAGAACAACAGGGGGAATGAAAAGTGCCGCAAAATTTTTATGAGTTAGTATGGATTTTTATTATTTATGCATTTATCGGATGGTGCACAGAAGTATCTTATGCAGCATTGGACCGGGGAATTTTTGTAAACCGGGGATTTTTAAATGGACCGTATTGTCCAATTTACGGATGTGGAGTGGTGATTGTTGTAGCTGCTTTGACTCCGCTAAAGGACAACCTGCTGATATTATTTGCGGGTTCTTTCTTACTGACTTCCATTTTGGAATACATTACAGGATTTATTCTGGAGAAAGTATTTCACAATAAATGGTGGGACTATAGCAATAAGCCGTTTAATCTTCACGGATATATATGTTTGAAATTTTCCATCTACTGGGGACTCGCATGTACATTTATTATGGATGTGATTCATCCAATCATTTACAAAGGAATCACCATGATTCCACATATTCTGGGTGTTGTGCTGCTCTGTATTATCATGTCGGCTTTCGCTGTTGACTGCGGTGTTACTGTTACTACAATTTTGAAGTTTAACAAGCGATTAAAAGTTATGGATGAAATGGCTGCGAAAATACATAAATTATCCGATGAAATCGGTGAAAATATCTACGAAAATGTGACAACTGCAGTAGAAAAATCGGAGGAGTTCCAGGAAACACATGAGGAACTTCTCACAAAAATTTCTGATACGAAAGAAAATCTTATGGATCTGCCATCCACTGCAAAAGAGAAGATCGCTTCTACTGCAGCAAGTGCCAGAGAAAAACTTTCTGAGTCTGCAGAAAATATCAATGTAAAAGAAAAGATTGCTGCTTACAAAGAAACACGCGAGGCGGCTCGTCTGGAAAAACAGCATGAGAAAGAGGAACTTGAGCGCAGATACAAAGAATTATTTGCAGAGAAGAATTTTGGTTTCAAGCGTTTGATGAAGGCGTTCCCAGATATGACTTCCCGTGAACAGAATGAATCTCTGGAGAAATACAAGAAATACTTTAACATCCGCAAACCGGATCATAAGAAAGATGAATAGAAAAATATATATTAAATTATAAAAGTAGTACAATTATTGGGAGAAATTAACATGATCAGAACAGTCAATACAGAGGATATCGTAAAAAATATAAAAGAAATGTGTATCGAGGCAAACCATTATCTTTCCAAAGATATGGATAAAGCCCTGAAAGATGCCACCGTTTCTGAAAAATCAGAACTTGGTAAAAAAATATTAAATCAGCTTCAGGAAAACTTGAAAATTGCAGATGAAGAGATGATACCAATCTGTCAGGATACCGGAATGGCAGTTATTTTTCTGGAAGTCGGACAGGATGTTCATTTTGAGGGAATGGCAATCGAAGATGCGGTAAACGAAGGTGTCCGTCAGGGATATACGGAAGGGTATTTAAGAAAATCAGTCGTTGGTGATCCTATCATCCGCGAAAATACGAAAGATAATACCCCAGCGGTGATTCATTACAGCATTGTTCCGGGAGATAAAGTGATAATTACAATGGCTCCAAAAGGATTCGGAAGTGAAAATATGAGCCGTGTGTTCATGCTAAAACCAGCTGATGGAATTGAGGGTGTAAAAAATGCAATTCTTACAGCAGTGAAGGATGCAGGACCGAATGCCTGTCCGCCAATGGTTGTCGGAGTTGGTATTGGCGGTACTTTTGAAAAATGTGCGATTTTAGCAAAAAAGGCGTTGACCAGACCGGTGGGCGAACATTCTGCTATCCCATACGTGAAAGAGTTAGAGGAAGAAATGTTAGAAAAAATCAATCGGCTTGGAATCGGACCGGGTGGACTTGGCGGAACAACCACTGCTCTCGCAGTGAATGTGAATACTTACGCGACACATATTGCAGGACTTCCGGTGGCAGTCAATATCTGCTGTCATGTGAACCGGCATGTGGTGAGGGAAGTGTAAGAAAAAACATATCACTACAAATGTAGTTTTTTGAATTTTACAGTCATAAATGAAGAAAATATAAATTTAGAAATGGGAGCGCAGAATATGGACAAGCATATTACAACACCGATCACCGGGGAAGTGACAAAAAATTTAAGGTCCGGTGATTACGTTTACATAACAGGAACCATTTATGTGGCAAGAGATGCTGCACACAAAAGAATGATCGAGGCATTGGAGCGTGGCGAAGAACTCCCGATCGACATCAAAGATTCCACAATCTATTACATGGGACCATCCCCGGCAAGAGAGGGACGTCCAATAGGTTCTGCAGGACCGACAACTGCAACCAGAATGGATAAATATGCGCCAACTCTTTTAGATCTCGGAGAAAAGGCGATGATCGGAAAAGGAAAGCGTTCGAAAGAAGTCATTGACGCGATTGTCAGAAACCATGCAGTTTACTTTGCAGCAGTCGGCGGAGCAGGGGCGCTTTTATCCAAATGTATCACAAAATCTGAGATCGTATGTTATGAAGATCTTGGAGCTGAGGCAATCCGTAAGCTTCAAGTGAAAGATTTCCCGGTGATCGTTGTCATTGACAGTGAGGGAAACAATCTGTATGAGACAGCAATCAAAAAATATTGCACGTTGGAGTAAAATGAGAACAAAAGAATAAAAAAATTGGAAGAAAATATAGCATTTCAAGTCACTGGATATGTGGATGGAAAAAGCAAAGGAATTCTGCGGTGCAGTAGAGGTTATGTACGAGAAATAACATTTGAAGCGTAATTTTTTATCATTTTTGGAGGTGTGTTCATGCAGACAGATCCATTTAAAGAATATCTAAAACAGCAGGAGCCAGATAAAAAGTATAAAGGTTATGCATGGCAGACTGCGATTGGATTGCAGGCAGTCGATGGATTGAAGCCGTCCGAATATCTCGTTGATGCAGCAATTCAGAATATTGAAGGTAAAATTACGCTGGATGAAGTAAAAAATTTATTAGATTCTTACTATGAAGAAAAACCACAGAAAAATCATGACAGGACAGAAGAGGCTGATAAAGTTTCCATACGCATTGCGAAAATACTTTCGGAACATGCATTTTCTTTTACACCAAATGAGTATATCTCAATTCACAGAAAATTATTTACCGGAATATATGACCACGCAGGAAAAATCCGTGATTATAATATTACAAAAAAAGAATGGGTGCTGAATGGAGCAACTGTTATTTACGGAAGTGCTTCTGAACTAAGGAAAACGTTAGAATATGATTTTATGAAGGAGAAACATTATAGTTACAAAGGATTATCCATGGATGAAATCATTCACCATCTGGCAGTATTTGTTGCAAATTTATGGCAGATCCATATATTTGGAGAAGGAAATACAAGAACGACAGCCGTATTTTTTATCAAGTATCTTCGAACACTTGGATTTGATGCAACGAATGATATATTTGCGGAAAATGCATGGTATTTCAGAAATGCATTGGTTCGGGCAAATTATAATGATCTGAAACATGAGATTCATGAAACAACAGAGTATCTGGAACTGTTTTTGCGAAATCTGTTGTTGGATGAAAAAAATTTATTACAGAATCGTCTTATGCATGTTGATTATAAGGAAATGCTTGTGAGAGAGCCAAAAATAGAATATAAAACATCAGAAGCGAACATTGAAAATAGAAAAGTGAATATTCAACTGGAAAAAGTGAATATTGGAATGTTTGGAGAGAAAATTTCCGGTATTTCAAAGAAAACAATACAGCATATGGAACAACTGTGTGATTCCTTTGATAAAAATGAAATATTTGGAAGAAGCAGGGTTGAAGAGGTAACCGGGTTAAAAAATACAAGAGCATCATTGTTCTTAAAAGAACTACTCGAGAGAAATATCATCCAAAAAGTAACCGGACATGGAAAAGGAAAATACACATTTTTTATAAAGGAATAGTGAAATCAGGGGGAGTAGAGGTTATGGGAACAGTGGTAGTACGTAATTCTGTGGCAAAGAGAGTGATTGTCACACTCATGCCAGCAATCAGTTTTTTGTGTATGTTTGGTTTGGCGGCAATCAGTGTGAACTTTCTGGAATATGGATCAACAGCAGATAGAATTGTGGGATATATCGGAGTGTCCTGTATCATTCCGATGATAGTTTCAATACCGTTTATTTTTAAAGTAAACAGGGAGAAAACCGTATTAGATATCAATACTTTCTATGTAACGCCATTTGTAGGAAGAACAAAAAATATCCCGGTTCAGGATGTAAAAGTATGCACCATTGGACGAAGAAAACAGATCCGATTATTCGATGAAAAATCAAATCTGATCTGTAAATATAAAAGTACTCAGGATAAAGAGCAGATCATTTTAAAAACGTTGCAAAAAGCAGGAACTTGTACATTTACATTTTCCGTCAGAAACGGAAAACAGGTTGTCGTAAAAGGTAGTGACAGAATTTTTACCGATTATCTTGCAACGGGAGAAGTTTCCAAGACAATCAATAGCTATAAATCGTTATACTACGTGCCACAGATCTCCTCTGTATCGGACAAAAAACAGGAGCAGGACAGTCAGTTCGACCAGAATATAAAAAAGCAGATTGAAAAAAAAAGAAAAATATTCCAGATAGCACAGATTGTGAGCCTGATTATTTTTTTAAGAGGAATGTTTATGCTGGCTTTTAACACTCCTGGTGGAACAAGTGGCAAATTGGCGGTCATTTTCTTTTTCGGTGGAGTTATTGGAATGTTACTGAGTAAATATCTTTGCCGCAGAAAAGAATTTGAAATCACAAAGCCGACGTTCTATCGTGTGGAAGGGACTGCTGTCAATGAAAAAGATTTTGCATTCAGATCTTCCGATTCGGATCGTCACCTGATTTATGAATTTCAGGATAAATATGGAGTGAAACATCAGCGGCCATCGGACAAAGTAAACGCTTCGGACACTGCATGGGGATTGGGTGTTGGCGAAAAGAAAATCTTATGGTACAGTCCGTTTGTTCCATACTTACTGGATCAGGAGCCGTTAGAGTTTAAAATGTTCATGGATAGGCGAAGACTTACCCCGGGTGAATGGATCAAACGGCATCCTATCCTGACCGTGGGTTGTATCGCTTTCATTGTATGGATTGGTTTTCGTGGATATAAGTTTGGAAAAGCGCAGATTTTTATTTACACACATGACGGAAGAAACTTAAAAACAGAGTGGACAGCGCGTGATGCTGTCACAGATGAACAGACAAATACAGCGGTGGAGGCTGCAGGAATGGAGCGGGAAGAACTGGAAAAATGGCTGAAACAGTCCTTCTATCCATATTTTTATGTGAACAGTACCAGCTTTGGAGAGTTTGATGCATTTGATGTGGAAAATTATGCGGACGTCATGGGAGAGGATAAGGTGGAAGCTATCCGGGAAAATATCTCCGATTATTGGGGGATTCATGACAGAAAAAGCCTTATGAAAACAACCGATTCCCTGTTACAAAAAGGCGATAAATATACTTATGCACAGACTTTGGAAAAATTAGGGGAAGAGGCGCTGACATTACCGGAGGACAGTATCTATTATACATACAAATTGTATGCCCCAGATGAAATGTGCAAATATCTGGGAACTTATTACGCATACAATAACATTGGGGATGCCGGAGTGGATGCATGGGACTATTGCAGATGCATCCGGTTATTTGCATTTGGCTATATATGTGGTTATATTTCGTATGACGAATATCTGATTCATGCCGCACCGCTTGCAGTCTATCTGCAGAATGAATATGATTCCTGGGAAACAATGTATGAGAGTTATTACTACGGTTATCTTATTTTTGCAGGAAGAAATAAAAACTCAAGCAGCAGCGTCATCTATAGTGACTATAGATATTACGAGATCATGGCAGATAAGACAGAGATTCCGTTTCGGACAGAAGAGAGATAATCTCACAACGGGAATACAGGAGTATTATTATGAAAATCGGTATTATATCAGACATACACAGCAACATTTACGCTTTTAAGGCATGCACAGAGTATATGGAAAAACACAAATGTGACGAGTACTTCTTTCTCGGAGATTATATTTCCGATACACCTTACACAAGAGAAACCATGGATTATCTGTATGAATTTATGGAAAACCATACCTGTTATCTGTTAAGAGGCAACCGTGAGGAGTATATGCTCGCACAGAAAGAGGCAAGAGAAAAGAATTCAACAGAGCAGATGTGGATAAGTAACTCCGCAAGTGGAAACTTACTCTACACTTACGGGCAGCTTGTGGATAAAGATTTTGATTTTTTTCGGACTCTTCCAATTACATTTATTTATGAGAAAGCAGGCTATCCGTCCATTACCTGTTGTCATGGATCACCGGCGAGCAGCAGGGAACTCTTGCAGTTGAATGAAGATCCGGTAAAACAATGGTTAGAAAAGATTGACACTGATTACATGATCTGTGCTCATACGCATTATCCGGGAGAGATGACATACAAAAACAAACATTACTTTAATTCAGGCAGTGTTGGAATATCCATTGATGATGCCGGATATGCACAGTGCATGTTGCTAGAGTCCGGTGTGGAAAATGGAACGACAATCTGGAAACCCCAATTTCTGAAAGTACCTTATGACAATCAGAAAGTTGCACAGGATATGATCACCGGCGGCCTGCTTTCCATAGCACCGTGGTTTGTGAACAGCAACATTCTGACAATTCTTACCGGAATCGACTGTTCAGCCAAAATGGTTGAGTTGGCAGAAAAACTTGCGTTAGAGGACAATGCTCAGGCAAAGTGGCCGCACATTGATGAAAAATATTTTGAAGAGGCAGCCGCATATTATAAAATTCCGGATTACCGTGCCAGAAACAATGAAAAGGAACGTTAGAAAAAAGATAACATTTGCAGAACAAACACCATTAGATATAAATCCGGAAAAAAACAGGAGATGATGAAAATGAATATAAGGACTGCAACATTACAAGACATCGACCAGATTGCGGCAGTAGAAAAAGAGTGCTTTCCGGCAGCAGAGGCGGCAACAAAAGAGGAATTTGAGCAGAGGCTTTCACATTATGGAGATCATTTCTGGCTGATGTTCGAGGATGATACATTAATCGCATTTGTTGATGGTATGGTGACAGATCAGGAAGACCTGACAGATGAAATGTATGAAAATGCGTCCATGCATCAGGAAAATGGAGCATGGCAGATGATATTTGGTGTAAATACGCTCCCGGCATACCGGAACCACGGCTATGCCGGAGAACTTTTAAAAAGAGCGATCGCAGATGCAAAAGACCAGGGAAGAAAAGGTCTTGTCCTTACGTGCAAAGACCGGCTGGTGCATTACTATGCAAAATTTGGTTTTGAAAATGAAGGAGTTTCAGAATCTGTGCATGGAAATATCGTGTGGAATCAGATGAGACTGAAGTTTTAAAGTTCAAGTTGAATTCATGTAGATATCAGGAAAGACAGCAGGAGCGGATCAGTATGTTTTGGGAAAAGAAAACAAAAATAAGAAAACATATCATTTTTTATGGCAGAGTTCAGGGAGTAGGGTTCCGTTATTATGCAGTACAGAAAGCAAACCAGCTCGGACTGACCGGCTGGGTGAAAAACCTATATGACGGCAGCGTGGAAATGGAAGTAGAAGGCGAGGAACCGCTGATCGACCAGCTGATTATTTTTTTGCAAAATCGTACCTACGTCTGGATTGAAAATATGGATGCAAAAAGCATCCCACTGGAACATGATAACGGATTTTACGAGAGATAAAAGAAGATATAATATGCAGATGGCAGTTATGCGGATGCATGTTTGATGATAAAAAATTGAAAGAAAGTAAGGAGTGTGACAGATATGCCATGTACAACAATTTTAGTAGGAAAAAAAGCAAGTTATGATGGATCAACCATAATCGCAAGAAATGATGATTCAGGATCCGGGCATTATACTTCAAAAAAACTTGCAGTGATCAAACCGGAAGAACAGCCGAAAATCTATAAATCGGTCATTTCGCATGTCGAAATCGAGCTTCCGGAAAATCCGATGCGCTATACTGCAATGCCAAATGCAGAAGAGGGCGAAGGTATCTGGGCAGCCTGCGGAGTGAATGAAGCACATGTCGGAATGACAGCAACCGAAACGATCACATCCAATCCAAGAGTTCTCGGAGCTGATCCGCTTGTAAGATATCAGCCTGCAAAAGACGGAAAAGAAGAAATTCCTGGAGGAATCGGGGAAGAGGATATTGTATACATTGTACTTCCATACATACACAGTGCAAGGGAAGGTGTCAAACGTCTTGGCAGCCTGTTAGAACAGTATGGTACTTATGAAATGAATGGAATTGCATTCCAGGATGCAGATGAAATCTGGTGGCTTGAGACAATTGGCGGACATCACTGGATCGCACGCAAAGTACCGGATGATGTTTATGTCATGATGCCAAATCAGTTTGGAATGGATCAGTTCGATCTTGAGGATGCACTTTCAAACCAGAAAGAATATATGTGTTCCGCCGATCTGAAGGAGTTTGTTGAAAAATATCATTTGAACCTTTCGCAGGATGGAACGTTTAATCCAAGAGATATTTTTGGCAGTCATGATGACTCTGATCATGTATACAATACACCGAGAGCATGGTATATGGCACGCTGCCTGAATCCGAGTACAATGAACTGGGATGGACCGGATGCAGATTTTACACCACTTTCTGATGATATTCCATGGTGCATGGTTCCGGAGAAAAAGGTGACGATCGAAGATGTGAAATACGTTCTTTCTTCTCATTTTCAGGGAACACCGTATGATCCGTATGCATCTTATGGAGATAAATCTATGAAAGGTGCATATCGTGCAATTGGTGTAAACCGGACAGATTTCCTGGGAATCATCCAGATGAGACCGGATGCAGGAGAAGACAGCCGGGCAATCGAATGGGTAGCATTTGCTTCAAACGTATTTAATACAGCCGCACCGTTCTACACAGATGTAGAGAAAGTACCGGAGTATTTTTCCAATACGACCGGAGATGCTTCAACAGATAATTTTTACTGGGCAAGCAGGATGATCGCAGCCATGGCAGATGCTTCTTATAGTAAATCCATTTTCCATATTGAACGTTATCAGGAAAGAGTCATGTCAAAAGGACATGAATATATCAACCAATATGATGAACTTCTTGCGAAGGAAAGCAACGCAGAAAAACGCATGCAGCTTCGTCAGGAGGCAAACCAGACGATTGCTGATATGGTAAAAAAAGAAACGCAGGATACTTTGAATAAAGTATTATATGAACTTAGTAATCAGATGAAAAATGCATACTCCAGATCAGACGCATAAGGAACGATTATATTTGTTGGAGAGTGGTGAAAAGTTATGAAGTTATTGTTTAAACAAAGGTTGTTTTCATGGTTTGACAGCTATGATATTTATGATGAAGCCGGCAATACTGTGTATGTAGTAAAAGGCCAGTTTTCCTGGGGACATAAACTTGCAATTTATGACGCTTATGGAAATGAAGTAGGAATGGTTGTTCAGAAAGTTCTTACCTTTCTTCCTAAATTCGAAATTTATAAAAACGGCAGTTATATCGGATGCCTGAGCAAAGAATTCTCATTCCTGACACCACATTACAATATTGATTACAACGGATGGCATATTGATGGAACCATTATGGAATGGGATTATAGTATTCTTGATCGAAGCGGTTATCAGATAGCAAAAATAAGTAAAGAATTGCTTCGTATGACTGACACATATGTTATTGATGTACAGGATCCGGAAAATGCATTAGATGCGTTGATGTTTGTACTTGCAATTGATGCAGAAAAATGTTCCAGAAATTAAATGGTTAATTGTGTTGCTGGAGAAAGAAGTAAAAAATACGCAAAAAAGTATTTCAGATCAGAAAAAGAAGAAATAGAAAATCGAAATTTAACGCTTGATAAAAGTAAAAATCGCATTTGTTCATTTGTAAAGTAATTGTACACAATGTCTGCTACGTATTGTAGCAGGCATTGTAAATGGCGGTTTCTTGTTAAAAACTCGAAAATCATTATAATGAGTTTACCAAATAATAAGGAGGACTCAAAAATGAATTTAGGAGAAAAAATCAAAGAATGCAGAAAGCAGGCAGGTTTTTCACAGGAGCAGCTTGCTGAAAGAATAAATGTATCAAGACAAGCAATTACAAAATGGGAAACTAATAAAGGTATTCCCGATATTGCTAATCTAATAGCGATTAGCGATGAATTTGGATTGAGTTTGGACGAGTTGATTAAGGATGATGTTGCCGTAAAAAAGAAAATAATTACTGATAGTTCAGCTAAAAAGTGGCACATTTTGATGATTGTATACTTGGTGGCTATCGTAGCATATATTGTTTATTTTGTAATCTGCCATAAAATATTGATGATTGGATTTTTGGTTGCTACTCTATTTATGCTGTTCTTTGAATTGAGAATTTTTATGTGTAAAGGAGAAACGAATGAAACTACTTGTGATAGATATACAAAAAGGAATAACAGATAGCAGACTTTTTAATTTTGATGAATTTATTGATAATACTTCAAGAATTATACAAGCAGCTAGAGATAATCAAATAGAGGTTATCTATTTTCAGCATGATGATGGACTAGGAACGGGATTTTCAATCGGCGATGAAGAATTCGAGATTGCAGAACAGGTGCATCCAAGGGAAGGTGAAAAGATATTTACAAAAAATATCAATAGTTGTTTCGGAAATAAAGATTTTACAGATTATGTTAAAGATGAAAATACATTAATGATAGTTGGGTTACAGACAAATTTCTGTATAGATGCAACTGTGAAATCTGCTTTTGAAAGAGGATATAAAGTAATTGTTCCACAAGGGGCAAATTCAACGTTTGATAACGACTATATGTCTGGAGAAGAAACCTATAAATATTACAATGATATGATGTGGCCAAAGAGATTTGCTACATGTGTATCTGTTGATGAGGCAATTAAGTTGATGCAAAGTTAAATTAGGAGTTATATGTGGAGGAGGATTATTATGAATACAGTTAGAATGATTTTATGTGGAAATGTTGAAGATAGCAGAATGAATCCAAGTGAAAAGGTAGGAGTAGTATCAGTGGTTTTTGTTTCTACAGAGGAGGAAAAAATTAAGAATAAACTTAAAAAATTGCAAGATAAAAATCCTGAAAAATTTTATATGGAATACGTTACTCCATTAGATGTTGACTTAACAAGTTTAGAGCACTATCCATCGATTGAAATATCAAAAAATGATTTACAATAACAACTTCAAGTTTGTTAAATTGGAAAATTAGAATTTTGGGAGGTAATGACCATGAAGAAAATACTAATATTGTTGCTATGTCTTTTACTTACGGCCTCAATCACGGGTTGTGGTACACAGTCAATAAAGCCGATTGACACAATTGAAGGAAACATGAAAACATACAGTGAAATGTCAGACGGTACATGGCAGTGCGATGGACATATCTACAAATACAGGTTGGAAATCAGTGGACGACTGAGTAATGCCGTTAAGGACAGCACATACATTTATTTAAGCAACATAGAAGATATTACCTTCGAACAAGCTTGGAAAGCATCTGGGCTTAGCAGTAATATGGATGATTACTTTGATATTGACGAAGCAGTATTGGTTGAATTACCAGACTGACAACTTCCAGTTGTGCGCCCAGCTAAGGGTGTGTAGTCAAGCCGGTGGGAT